>ENA-ORTY01000011-ORTY01000011.1-human-gut-metagenome-genome-assembly--contig:-NODE-11-length-215068-cov-6.744025_pt1 | contig 215068 bp, 191 predicted proteins | sample MGYA00241917_ERZ509198 | MGnify/ENA primary metagenome ERZ509198 (study PRJEB26280, sample SAMEA2338857) | human gut metagenome | biome: human gut; feature: human-associated habitat; material: faeces...
GATTTCCGAACCGACGGTCGAGTAGTAATGTTTGCCGTCGCCGTTCATGTCGTAGCTGCCCTTGCGGTAGGACACAAACAGACCGAGTTTGTTGTTGAGGTCATGCTGCAAGTCGCCGCCGGCCTCAATGCCCCAGACGTCGGCGTCAATCTCGGTCGGAGATTTGATGGAGAGCGAAGTGTAAACCGGATTAACCCAGAGGTTATGGAAAGCTTCGCCGTTCCAGTAATAATCATAGAAGCCGCAGCCCGGACAATACAGACGATTGTCGGTCACCTTGTTCATGACGTTATAGATCAGGTTGGCGTTCTGAGCCACGGCGGCAGCGGTAACCGACTGATAGCCGATCACTTCCGGCGCAACCTCTGCCTTGCCGCCGGGAGCGGGCATCGGGTGCGGAGCCGGTTTGACATCGGGAGACTGTTCCGCGCAATCCTCTGTATAATCGTTGTTTTGGCTGTTCATGGCCAGTCCCCAGGTTTTGTCGGTTTCATTATATTCGACTTCCCACATATAAGGGCTGCCGACAACGCGAAAAACGGAGAAAGAGTTTTCGTTTCCCTGGCCGTCGTTTGGCGCAGAGGCGAAAACAATACTTTCCTCGCCGCGGATATCTTTGTAATTGAGCGTATTGACGATTACTTTTGTCGTGCCGATAACGTCGCCGCCGATATTGAGCCTTCCGCTTTGTCCGTTGGCTGCGTCAACGTCCAGCCGCAGATAAGGATTGTTAACGGCAATATAATCGTGCGTGATGTTTACGGAAGCGTTTTTTCCGAGTACCACCTGAGTGGTGTCAACCTTAAAATCGTAAACGTTGTTGACCCGGCTGTTGAAAATGACGCTGTTCGTCGTGCATTGCGGACAAACGTCGCCGGTGATGTTTATGTCGTAGGCATAACCATCATATTCGATTTGGTTTGAAACGGCTTTGCCGCCGTCGATTTCATCGTCGAAAACGATTTTTCCTCCGTTGCGCGCATCCAGGTTGAGGTTCAGGCGGGCTTCGTCCGTCCCCTGCATCCAGACGGCGTTGTTTATCTTGCCGCGGCTGTCTTCGGTATAGTTTCCGCGGAACAGGGTTTCCGTTCCGTCGGCGGAGATTGTGAGATCGTTGGCGGAATAGACGGCACCGCCCAACGCCGGATGTGAAGCGGATTCTGTTTTGGCATAGTTGCCGATAAAGCGGCCGCTCAAATCACCAATGATGCCGATGGCGTTATAAATAGCACCGCCCATGGCTTCGGCTGATGTCGACAGGCTGTAGTTTCCTGCAAATTCGCCGTTGATGCTGCCGATCTGTACCGGTTCGGACGATTCAAGGGGAGGGGGCAGCAGAGAATCTGACTGTTCCGTTATCCAGCCGCCGTAGTTGGCGATTGCGCCGCCGGCGGTTCTGCCGTTTGAACGGGTATAATTGCCGATGAAGCAGCCTTTTATCGTATCAATGTAGGCCTTTTTTTTACGGGCAGAGGCATTGATTATGGCTCCGCCGAGGGCCCCGCCGCTTTCCGACAAAACGTAATTACCGACAAAAATGCCGTCGATACTGCCGATGCGGCTGGCTGCGTTATAAAAAGTGGTTGCTCCGTGAAAGCCGTTTGAGATGGCGCCGCCGACATTAGTGTTAGTTTGGGAATAGACTGAATTGTTGACGAAAACGCCGTTTACGTTTTCGATTATTGCAATGCCGGCATTGGCATGGTTTCTGAGTGCTCCGCCAAATGCATTATCATAAGAAGAGTTGCTGCTGGTGTAACGGTTGCCGATAAAGTTTCCGCTGACGCTGCCGACTCTCATGTCGTTGTTTGAGTAATTATAAACGGCGTAGCTTTGCAGATTGACAAAGGTGTCGTTTATGTCCCGTATCTCTTCGGGGGTGTTGTTGAATATAATGGCATTGTCCGTCGCGGTTATTTCACGGCCGTCGTATGTGACCCGGTAATCTTTGTCGATATTGTATCCGTCGGCCGTAACGATGGCGTCACCGTTTATTTTGACTTTACCGTTCAAGCCGACGGCATAGTTTTTGCCGTTGATGCTGATTACCCAGCCGCCGGTCGGTTCCGCGGTTTCCGTATATGTCAGTTCCGCACAGGCGCTGCCTGCCAGAAAAACGCCGGCCGACAACGTTACAAGCATGTTTGTTTTTGCAGTCATTGTTTTTTAGTCCTTGAATAATTTTAACGATCGTTTTTTTACCTCTTTTTTTTATACCGGCGCTGTTTCACAACGGTTTGATACTAAATAAATTTTCTTGCTTTCGGGCAAAAAAAGCTATACCATTTTCCCGTAACAAAAAAACGATCCTTTTTTTGCCGCGCAAAAAAGGATCGCATAAGTTTTTATTTTTTATAATATTCCGGGTTCGGCCGTTCAGGCCTGGCCGAGTGTTTCCAGCAGCATCGGATAAAGCGCCTGCCGGGGTTCCATGCCCTTGGTCAGGACAACGTTGAAAACCGGATACATGCGCTCGCATTCTTTTACCGCAATGTCCATTACGTGAGTCAGCTGGATTGAGAAATCTTTGTTGTCCGGGTTGTAGAACAGAGAATAGCGGAAAACCGGCATTTTCTGTTCGGTCCAATAGGAAAAGTGACCGACCCAGAGGTCGTCGTTGATCAATGCCAGCAGTTCAAAAATCTTGTTGTGGTCCTTTTGCTGGTCCTCGATATTGATCAGGCAGGAAACATGCAGACAGTGCATTGATTCTTCCCATGAGAAAAACAGCAGCATCTCGTTCCAGCGGCCTTTTATCTCGACGACCACTTCGTTTCGGCTGCGTCTTTCCAGCTCGTAAGCCTGGCGGTTGAGGATGTGCTCGACCACGTCGATCGGGTTGCTGGCAGTCTCTTGGGATTCGGCCGGATTCATTACAGATTTCTCCATTAAAAAATACAAAACACCCGGGTTTTGTTTGCTCTTTAATAATTAGCATTATCGAGTCGTAAATGACAATCGGTGTCAAAAAGTTTTCCACCTGATTTATTTTCTTTATTTTAAAACGATGAAAATGTTTATTAAAAACAATATGTTGATTTTGCGGAGGCGAAAAATGTTTTTTTAGGTGTGGATATATTGAAGAAAATTAATATACTCTTTACCGGTTGAAAAGGAAAACGGCGCCGCCGCCGTTGTTTTTTTAGGAGTTAAGATGACAGGATTAGCTTTTCCCGATGTTTCCCCGGTTATGTTTTCAATCGGCGGTTTTGCCGTGCGCTGGTATTCGATGGCCTATCTGGCCGGGATCGTTCTGGCCTGGGCATGGCTGCTGAGAGATGTGAAAAAATATCGGCTGGACTTTGACAAGCCGGCGATTGAAGACGTGGTTTTTTACGTGACGATCGGGATCATTGCCGGCGGCCGTCTCGGCTATGCCCTGTTTTACGGCGGTTCGGCTTTTTGGCGGGAACCCTGGCAGATTTTGGCCATCTGGCACGGAGGCATGTCTTTTCACGGCGGCGCGGTGGGGGCGGTTTGCGGCCTCTGGTATGCGGCGTATAAGCATAAACTCGATTTTTGGCAGCTGACCGACATGGCCGCGCTTTATGCGCCGATCGGATTGTTTCTCGGCCGGCTGGCCAATTTCGTCAATGACGAGCTGTGGGGACGGGTGAGCGAGGTGCCGTGGGCGGTGCGTTTCCCTTCCGGAGGGTATCTGCCGCGTCATCCCTCACAGCTCTACGAAGCTTTTTGCGAAGGGCTGCTGATGCTTTTGATCCTTAATTGTCTGTGGCGTTTCTGCCCTGTCGTGCGCAAACGCAAAGGAACGGTTTCCGCCCTGTTTGTGGTTTTGTATGCGGTTTTCCGCATTGTTCTTGAAAATTTCCGTCAGCCGGATGCGCAGCTCGGGTTTTATTTCGGTTTTATCACTATGGGGCAAATGCTCTCGTTGCCGCTTCTTGTCTTTGGCGGCTGGTTGTTTTGGCGCCGTTTCGTTAAGCCTGAGAAGTGATATTCTGGGTAAATTTGTAGGTTTTCTGCAAAATTTTGCGGGCGCGCATGAAGACCTCGAAAACGTCGGCGTCGCTGCGTTTCTTGTCGGCCACGCTGCAGGAAACGGTCAGTTTCAGCGCCTTTTTGCGGCCGCTTAAAAGAAATTCGGAAGCGGCGACGGTGCGGCGGATGTTGTCGACGCGGGCAAACGATGCGCCTTTTTCCGCCGCCGGGAAGATGACGATGAATTCGTCGGCGCCGCAGCGGTAAACGTGGGCGTCGGGTTCCAGTTCGCAGATCTTTTTTGCGATCATGACGACGATTTCGTCGATCCCGGACTTTTTGAAAATCTGAGCCAGGTGCTTGTAGTCGTCGATACAGACGATGCCCAGGCCGTATTTTAAGGGCAGCGAAGCCTGTGCGCGGATGAAGGAGTTGCCGTTGTCAAGCCCGGTGACGACGTCTTTGCGCGCGGCATAGAGAAGCGAATGGATGATGCCGCAGAGAACCGTCAGCGCGGCGGTGAAAAAGAAGAGGGCAAGCGGCGAAGGGCGGTCGGAAAGGTAAAAACCGAGCATGACGCTGACAGTGGCGAAAAAAAGCGAAGTGGTAAGTATTTCGTCGCGGATTGAAGAGTGAACCAGCATAATGATAAGAACCGACAGAAACAATGCGAGGCCGAAAGTTTGCAAGCCGCAGCCGTTGCAGAAAAAGGCGCTGAAGTCGATGCCGACGCGGTAACGGCCGAGCTGCTCGCCGAGGGCAAGCGCGGCAAAGACGACGATGAGGAAATTGACGGTATCAAAGGAAAACAGCGGCCGGTTGGGCAGAAAATAGAAAAACAGGAAACAGACCGCGGTGAGAAAACAGAGGTTATAATAGTCCGCGGTCAGGTTATAGATAATGCCGTGGGCAAATTTGAGGTAGTTTATCAGGCAGTAGGCAATCAGCAGAACGAGGACGAAAAACAGCGGCCGGTTGCGGTTGAAATAAATCAGAATGCCCGCCGAAGCCGCGCAGGACAGGAAAAAGCCGACGTGAAGAAAACGCTGCGCCTCTTCGCCGAACGGCGCCAGCATGAAATAGGCTCCGAGCGCCGTGCCCAGCAGCAGAACCGGCAGCAGCGAATTTTTCATCAGCGGCAGAATCTGTTTCAAATATCCGGCGTATTTTTTCCACACTTTGCTTTCTCCTCAATGCGGAGAAATTTTAACACTCAAGCGTTTAAATTTTGTTTACGCATTTTAAAATCGAGCTGTCGCCGTAAGAATAAAAACGGTAACGTTGCTCAATCGCGTGACGGTAGGCCGCTTTCATCCTTTCGGTGCCGGCAACCGCGCAGATCAGCATGAACAAAGTCGACTTCGGCAGGTGGAAGTTGGTGATGAGCATGTCGATTGCGCGGAACTTGTATCCGGGCGTGATGAAAATGCCGGTGTCGCCGGCGAAAGGATGCAGCACGCCCTGTTCGTCGGCCGCGGTTTCCAGCAGCCGGAGCGAGGTGGTGCCGACGGCGATGATCCGCCGCCCTTCGGCCTTGGCCCGGTTTACGGCATCACAGGCTTCGGGCGAAATTTCGCAATATTCGGTGTGCATTTTATGGTCTTTGGTGTCGGCGGTTTTGACCGGCAGGAAGGTGCCGGCGCCGACATGGAGGGTAACAAACACTTTTTCCACCCCTTTTTCTTCCAGTGCCCGGAACACGCGGTCGGTAAAGTGCAGACCGGCGGTAGGCGCGGCAACGGCGCCTTCAAAACGGGCATAAATGGTCTGGTAGTTTTCCTTGTCGTTGTATTTGTCCCAGATTCCCCCTTGTGCCGGTTTGTCGCGTTTGATGTAGGGCGGCAGCGGCATCAGTCCGTATTTTTGCAGATCGGAGGCCAGCTGTTCGGGCGGGCAGTCAAAGGCGATCAGGACACCGTCGTCTTCCTTTTTCTCAATGACGGAGGCGGTAAAGCCGCTTTCTTCCGGAGTAATGTCGTCGGTGTAAAAGCAGACGGTGTCGCCCGGGTGCAGGCGTTTGGCATTTTTGACGAACGACCACCAACGGACGCCGTCAACCGGCCGGTAGAGCGTCACTTCCACTCTGGCATCGCCGCGGGCGCCGTAAAGGCGGGCGGGAATAACCTTGGTGTCGTTGAAAACCAGCACGTCGCCTTTGCGGAGAATGTCCGGCAGGTCGTAAAAACGGCGGTCGGCGATTTTATCTTCCTCGCTCAAATCGAGCAGGCGCGACGTATCGCGCGGGCTGGCCGGCTGTTTGGCAATCAGGCTGCGGTCCAGTTCAAAGTCAAAAATGTCTACTTTCATCGTTGGTTGTCCTTTTTGCGCCCGTTATATTACAGGCGGCGTTTATTTGCAAGCGGTTAACGGCGAAAAAGCGAAAAAAATGACGGATAACATTGCCGGCCGGCGTTGACAAGAAGGGGAAAAAGTTTATTATTCGTTCAAGATTTAACTGCTACAGAGAAAGAAAAATGACCAACATCGTAACCATGATTCCCGTGCGGATGGCGTCAACCCGCCTCCCCAACAAACCGCTTTTGGACATCAACGGCAAAAGCCTGCTGCAAAGGGTGTATGAAAACGTTAAAAAGACGGTGCCCGGCGACGTTTTTGTCGCTGCCGGCGACCGGGTGATCGTCGAAGCCTGCGAAAAATTCGGCGCGAAAGCCGTTCTTACCGATCCCGCGCTGCCTTCGGGTACCGACCGGATCGCCGCGGCGTTAAAAGAAATTGATCCCGAAGGAAAATATGACATCGTGGTCAACTTTCAGGGCGACGCGGTCAATGTCAACCCGGCCGTCAACAACGAGCTGATTGCGATGATCGAACGCACCGGCTGCGACATTGCCACCGTCGGCATGCTGTTTGACAAAGCCGGCGACGTCAAGGTGCCGAGCAACGTCAAAATCGTGATGGGTCTGCGCGAAGGCGAGGACGAAGGCCGCTGCCTGTATTTCTCGCGGGCGGAAGTTCCCTTTATCCGCAACCCGGAAAGCTGCAAAAATCAGGATTTTTATCATCATATCGGTATTTACGTTTACCGGGCGGAATCGCTGAAAAGGTTTGTCGACCTGCCGGTCGGCGTGCTGGAGGGAAGAGAAGGGCTGGAGCAGCTGCGCGCGCTTGAAGACGGCATGTATATCCGCGCCAAACTGGTTTCGGAACTGACGCTTGACAAGAACGCGCCGGCCGATATTGATACCGAAGAGGATCTGGAAGAAGCGCGCAAATGGATTAAGTGACAATTCGTTTGACAAGCGGCAAAATCAGTGTCCCAATAGCAGGGACACTGATTTTTTGTGCTTCAAACGTCCGCGCAGGCAGATATGGACATGCCGGCCCGGTCGTAAGGCCTGCGAAGCTTCGGAGCGGGGCGGACGAGGTTCGGAATGGAGAATGCAGCCTGTGTGAACAGGCGGAAGGTTATACCGGAAAGAGAGAGGAAAATGTACGGAGATATTATCATTTTGAGCGGTGCCGGAATTTCGGCCGAATCGGGGATTCCGACTTTTCGCGACAGTGACGGACTGTGGAACAACCACCGGATCGAGGAGGTGGCGACGATCGAGGCCTATCGGCGCAATCCGGAAGCGGTGCACGACTTTTACAACAATTTGAAAACCGATTTGCAAAAGGCGGAGCCGAACCCGGCTCATCTGGCGATTACCCGTCTGCAAAACGAATATAAGAACGGAACCGTCAGCGTGGTGACGCAAAACGTGGACCTGCTGCACGAAAAGGCCGGCAACCGCAACGTTTATCATATTCACGGGCAGATCGACCAGGCGGTGTGCATGAACTGCGGCCGGGTGATTACGACCTGGGGCGAAGTGACGACGGAAACCGTCTGCCCCGGCTGCGGGGTGCCGGCGATGATGAAGCCGAACATTGTCTTTTTCGGCGAAAACCTGCTCCGGATGAACGAAGTGGACGCTTTGCTCGACAAGTGCCGGCTGCTGATAGCCGTGGGTACTTCCGGCGCGGTTTATCCGGCCAATACTTTTGCCCGGATTGCCAAATATCACGGTGCCGATACGGTGGAACTGAATTTGCGCACGACCGTCAACAATTATGATTTTGACCGCCATATTGTCGGCCGGGCGGGGGAAACGCTGCCGGTTTTTGTTGACGAACTGCTGGCGGAAAACTAGCCGCTTTTTTTGATCCGCGTGTTTCTTTCCCAGAAAACGCCGTCGGCGTAACCCTGGATCGAAGGGGCGTTTTCCGCCCTTTCCAGCCGTTTTTCCGCCCAGGCGCAGTATTCCGGGTTTTGTTCAATGCCGAGATAGCGGCGGCCGAGTTTTTTGGCGGTGACGGAAGTACTGCCGGAACCGAGGAACGGATCAAACACCATGTCGCCGGGGTTGGAGCTTGCCAGGATCAGTTTGGCCAGCAGCTTTTCCGGCTTTTGGGTCGGGTGGCTGGTGTTTTCGGGCATGGACCAGTAGGGAATCGAAACGTCGTCCCAGAAGTTTGAGGGACAGGTGTTGCGGAAATTGCCGTCCTCGGTCGCCTCCCAGTCTTTGGGCTGCCCGTCGAGTTTGTACGGCGCCAACACTTTTTTGCGGATTTTGACGGCTTCAAGATTGAAGGTGTAATGGTCGGAACAGGTGGCAAACCAGATGTCTTCCATGCCGTTTTTCCAGTTGCGCAAAGCGCCGCGCCCCTTTTCCCGCTGCCAGGTGATGCGGTTTTGCAGGCGGAAGCGTTTTTTCAGAACCGGACCGATGACAAGACTTGATTTCCAGTCGCAGCAGACGTAAAGGGAAGCGTCCGGTTTGAGCAGCGGTTGCAGCTTTTCGATCCAGTTTTCGGTATAGGCGGCATATTCGTCGTCGCCGGTTTCGGTAAAACGGCGTCCGTGGTAGTCTTTGGTGAGGTTGTAAGGCGGATCGACGATCGCCAGATCAACAAAACTTTTCGGCAGTTGTTCCATAACCGCAAACGAGTCGCCGACAATGGTGCGGTCGGCCGGCCGCGGCGGCAGCGGGCGGTCGGCAGAAAGGCAGCGGCCGAGATATTTTTTTGCTTCCGAAGGGCTTAGGCTCAGTGTCTTGTTGCGGGGGGACTTGTTTTTGCTTTGCATGTTCTTTCCTCAATACCGTCTTTTTATAACAAAAAACGGCAGAAAAGCAAAGATTTTGTCACCGGAAAAAAATAAATTTTTTTCTTCGTTGCATTCTCGAAATTAGCCGTTAATATCCGGCGTATACGAATTTGTGACCAAAGCAACCGGAGAGGATTATGTACTACAGTCTTTTTGAAATTTTTGCCGTCGGAATAGGGCCTTCCAGTTCGCATACGGTGGGGCCGATGAAAGCCGCCTGCCGCTATGTCGGAAATCTGCGGGAGCAGGGTCTTTTGGCGCAGACGGCAGCGGTTAAAACCGAACTTTACGGTTCGCTGGCGCTGACCGGCCGCGGCCACGGCACCCTGAACGCGGTGGTTTACGGCCTGCTCGGATTGAAGGCGGAAGAGGTGGATCCGGAGACCGATTACATCGGCCGGGTGAAAGAAGACGGAGAACTGGCGCTCGGCGGAGAAAAGACAATTCCGTTCGACATGGAGAAAGACATCGTTCTCAACAAAAAGACCTTTTTGCCCGAACATTCCAACGGCATGAAGTTCAGCGCCTTTGACGACAAGGGAAAGCTTTTGCTGGAAGAGGTTTATTTTTCCGTCGGCGGCGGCACCGTTGCCCGCCGGGACGAAATGGCCGGACGAATCGGACGCGAGCCGTACAAAGTGCCGTTTCAGTTTGACAGCTGCAGGGAAATGGTCGAATTGTGTAAACGTTACAATCTGACGATTGCCGATCTGGTGCTGCAAAACGAAGAAGCCCTGCGCGATGCGAAAGAGGTAAAGGCCGGCATTATTGAGCTGGTGCGGATCATGCAGGACGCGGTTACCCGCGGCATTCATGCCAAAGGCGTGCTGCCGGGGGGACTGGGGCTGGCCCGGCGGGCGCCGGAAATGTATCGCCGGCTGGAGGAAAAGTTTTTTGAAAACGACGTTGATCCGCTGATGATTGTCGACTGGGTCAACCTGTGGGCGTTTGCGGTGTCGGAAGAAAACGCCGCCGGCGGCAAAATCGTGACCGCGCCGACGATGGGGTCGGCCGGGATCGTGCCGGCGGTGATGCGCTATTATCAGCGTTTTGCCCTGTCAAAGTCGCCCTATGAACGGGAAAAGGCGGACATTATCTTCATGGCGACGGCTTCCGCCGTATGCAGCCTTTACCGTACCAACGCTTCGATTTCCGGCGCCGAAGTCGGCTGCCAGGGGGAAGTCGGGGTGGCCTGTTCAATGGCGGCGGCGGGATTGACGGCGGTGCTCGGCGGCAGTCTGAGCCAAATCGAAAACGCGGCCGAAATTGCCATGGAACACAACCTCGGACTGACTTGCGATCCGGTCAGGGGACTGGTGCAGATCCCCTGCATTGAGCGCAACGCGATGGCGGCGATCAAGGCGATCAATGCTTCGCGGCTGGCCATGCGGGGAACGGGGCGGCATATGGTAAGCCTGGACAGCATTATCAAAACCATGTATGAAACCGGCCTGAACTTAAGCACCAATTACAAGGAAACGTCGCTGGCCGGGCTGGCGGTCAACGTTCTGACCTGTTAGACGGTGACGGAATAATGGCGGAAATTTTTTGGCATACGGCGGCGGACGCCCTGATCGACTCGCTAAAACTGTTTCCTTTTCTGCTGGCGACTTATCTGGCGCTGGAGTATCTGGAAGAAAAGGCAGGGGACAAAACGGTCAACCTGATCCGCCGTTCCGGCCGGGCAGGTCCCCTGATCGGCGCGTTGTGCGGATTATTTCCTCAATGCGGGCTGGCGGCGGCGGCTTCCAACTTTTATGCCGCGCGGGTGATTTCCGCCGGCACTTTGATTGCGGTTTATCTTTCCACTTCCGACGAAATGCTGCCGATTTTGATTTCCAGTGCCGCACCGGTGCCGTTGATTGCAAAGATATTGCTGATCAAGGTTGCGGCCGGCCTTTTCTTCGGTTTGGCTCTGGATTTTTTCGCCTGCCGTTCATCGCTTTTGCGGCCGCGGAACGTTGACGTGGAAACGCTTTGCCGCAATGATGACTGCAAATGCGAAGAAGGCGGGGGAATCTGGCGGTCAGCGCTCCGGCATTCGCTGAAAATTACCCTGTTTGTTTTGGTTGTCAGCTTTTTGTTTAATCTGGCGATGGCGATGCTCGGGGCGGCGCCGTTTGTCCGTTTCCTTTCCCATCCGCTGGCGGGACCGGCTGCGGCCGGGCTGATCGGGCTGGTGCCGAATTGTTCGGCCTCGGTAATTGTTACCCGGCTTTATCTGGAAGGGGCAATCGGTTTCGGCGCAATGATGGCGGGTGTTCTTGTCGGTGCCGGTGTGGGACTGCTGGTTCTTTACCGGGTCAATCCGCGCTTAAAGGAAAACCTGCTGCTGACCGCAATTTTATACTCCGCCGGCGTACTGACCGGAAGTTTGATTGATTTTCTCGGCTGAAAGTGAAGGGCATTTTTTCTATTGGAAGCTGCCGGCCATAAAGCCGCCGTCGACGATAATGTCCTGTCCGTTCAGGTAACGGTTGTTTTCACTGCACAAAAAGTAAACCACTTCGGCGATGTCGGCCGGTTCGGCCAGTCGTTTGAGAGGCACTTTGGAAGCGAGAAAAGCTCTTTTTTCGGCATCGTTGCGGCTGCGGAACATGGCGGTGTCAACATAGCCGGGAGAAACCGTGTTGCACAAAACGCCGAATTGTCCGAGTTCAAGTGCCAGCGTCTTGATCAGTCCGACCAGCCCGTGTTTGGAACAGGCGTAGGAAACCCGGTTTTCCCGCGAGATAGTGGCGTAAAGCGAGGCGATGCCGACGATGCGGCCGCGTTTTTGTTCTTTCATGTAAGGGGCGACCGCACGGGTGATTTCAAGCAGCGAGGTCAGGTTGATGTTCTGGGTGCGGTCAAACTCTTCGATCGTGGTATCTTCGACCGAGAGCGGCGGATTGTAGCCGGCGCAATGAACGACGGCGTCGAAACGGCCGTCCCGCGCGGCAAAGTAGTTTTTTACCGCGGCAAGATCGGAAAGGTCCAGTTCTTTGCTGCCGGGAGCGGTGACTTCGTATCCTTCCCGGGCGAATTTTTCGCAGACGGCGGAACCTATTCCGCCATGTCCGCCGGTGACAAAAACTTTCATTTTTTCTTCTCCGCCAAAAAATTGCAAAACTTTATGATATATTTATAATATTTTTAGAAAATAACAACTATAATTACTATATATAAGCAAAGGGCGTTTGCATTTTGAACGCGGAATTTAGAAAACGTAAGGAAAAATAATGGCATTACAAACCAAAAAAATTTTGAAAAAAATGGTTTCCTGGGCGGGACTGTTTTTCTTTGTGCTGGCTGCCTACATGCTTTATCGTCAGCTTTCCAAATACAGCTGGACGGACATTAAGGACGCGCTGCTCGGCATTCCCCCGCACAATCTGTGGATGGCCTGTCTGGCCTCGATCGGCGGTTATGTGGCGCTGTCATCCTATGATTATCTGGCATTGCGTTACATCAAGCGCAAGCTGGCGCCGTGGAAATGGATTTTTGCCGGCTTTATCGGTTTTTCGGTCAGTAACAATGCCGGACATGCAATCGTTTCCGGCGGCACCATCCGTTACCGTCTGTATACCCGCTGGCGTTTTCACGGCGGCGAGATCGTGCGGATGGTAACCTTTTCCGGCTTTACCTATCTGGTTGCCTGTTTCTTTCTGATTATCGTCGGTTATGTCATTACCCCGTCGCATGCATTCGGCGCCGGTTCGGTTTCCAAACTGACGACCGAAGTCGTAACCCTGGGGTCGGTGATCGGGCTGGCGGTTTATTTCGGCCTCAGCCTGTTTTACAAAAAGCCGCTGATGGTCAAAGGCGTGGTGTTTGAAATGCCGCCGTTCAGAATGGCTTTGGCGCAGGTGTTCATCGGCGCGGCGGACATTTTGATGGCCTCGCTGGTGCTCTATTTTTCGCTGATTCCTTTTGTCGACATTTCTTTTGCCACTTTTATCGGGGTGTTTATCATTGCCCAGGTGCTGGGCGTGTTCAGCCAGGTGCCGGGCGGGTTGGGTGTTTTTGAAGGGCTGTTTATGTATATCATCCCGGGCGATCATAATCAGGCGATGCTGTTCGGCGCGCTGCTTGCCTATCGCATCATCTATTATCTGCTGCCGATGGTTGTTTCGGCGGTGATGCTGTTTTCTTACGAGGGGTATCTCAAGTATGTGAAAAAACAGCGGCTGGAAAAGCTGAAGATCGTCAACACCGCGCAGATGAACCGCAACAAAATATGACAAGGGGCCCCAGGATGCGGGGCCTCTTTCAGGAAGGCAGAATGCTGACGATGAAGGCGACGAGAATGAGGATCATCAGCGTCATGCCGACAAGGATGACGGCGGGCGAAGATTCCGTTTCTTTCCGCAGGCGCCAGTCGGCGGCAAAAATGCCGAGGTAGCTGACCAGATAGGCGGCGCTCGACAGATTGACGATTGAACTGAAATCAAACGCGACGGTGGCGGCGATGATCAGCGCGGTGGTGGTAAAGTTGCCCCAGGTTCCCTGCCGCCAGAATTTCCTTTCGTAAATTGCGGGCAGCACTTTTTGTTCGCCGAGGGAACGGGAGATGCGGAAAATGCTGAAAAAAGTGGCGTTAATGCCGGAAACGAAGGCCAGCACGGCGGCAAGAAACATGAAGGCGTAGCCCCAGGAGCCGATCAGCCGGTCGGCGACCGCCGTTACCGCGGTGTCCGTATTGTGCAGCAGGTCGCCGGAAGGCGTATAGTTCAAGACCACGTAGGTGAGCCCGAGATAGAACAGGATGATGATGCCGAGAGTGAGAAAAATTCCCCTTTCGATCGTTTTGTGCGGATTTTTGACGTAAGGGGTGGCGTTGGTGATGACGCCGTAGCCGGCATAGGCAAAAAAGGTGATGCCGATGCTGCGGAGAAAGTCCGTCGGCCCGGCGCGGAAGTCAACCGGCGCCAGTTTCATTTCCGGGCGGGCGAAGGCGACGACGATCAGAATCAGCAGGATCGTCATTTTGATGCCGACGATCAGCGTTTCCGAACGGCCGACGTCGGAAGCCTGCAGCATATTCAAAAAAGCGAGCGATATGATCAGCAGGGCGGCAAACGAGTTGATCCAGAGCGGGGTCGGCGGGATACGGTCGAACAGTTCGGTGGCATAAATGCCGAAAGCCTTGGCCATCATCGAGATTGAAATTGCCGAGGTCAGCATATAGACGACCGACAGGCCGCCGGAAATCCATTTTTCGGGAAAGGCGATGTGAAAATAGTCGGTGAGACCGCCGGCGGTGTGATAGCGGCCGGCCAGCCGGGCATAGGAATAGCCCGAAAACATGGCGGTGACGCCGGCGATGATGAAAGAATAGTACGCCTTGTGGCCGGAAAGGAGAATAACCTGGCCGAGCAGGGCGAAAATACCCGCGCCGACGATCGAACCGATGCCGAGCGCAACGATGTTGAGCAGATTCATCGAAGATTTGTTTTGCAGCATGAACAACTCCCTGTTTTTTAGAAGATGTAATCTTTACCGGCGCAATTTCAATTGAATTTTTTAGACAAAAAATGTTTGCGCTTATGAGGCGTTTGTGTTATATTTGGGCCATTGTTTGATAAAAATGCGGTTTTTGATCATGAATGAAGACAGTTTTATTTCTCCGGCCTTAACGGGCGATATCAACGAAAGGCTGGAAAAGCGCTTTGCGGACGAGGCCGTCCGCCGACAGAGTTTCAATGAAATCGAAAATATTGCCAAAATTTTGCGCATAGGCAAAAAATTTAAAGTTCCGCAGGCCGAACTGCTGTATCAGCTCTCGGACAAAAGTCCGTTGGAACTGTACCGGATAGGCCGGGTCTGCAAAAAATTCGCCGGCATTGCGGAAGCGCTCGGCGACAATGACGATGACAAAAATCTTTTGTGCCGCGTCCTCAATAATTATGTCAGGGAACAAATGCCGCTTGACCGGGAAGGGATTCTGGCCGACAAAATTGCGGAAACTTTTCCCAAGGTTTTGAACTATGCCCGTCCGGACGACATTACCGTTTCCGTTTTTTACAACAAGCATCACGAGGAGCATGTCGAATTCAGCAAAAGGGAAATTGTCGACAAGTTTTATTCGGTCGATTACGGCGTGTTGGTGGCCAATTTGGGACAGATAAAAACGCCGATTTTCGGCAAACGGAATCTGAAAGACGACGTTAACGAAGTAAAACGGCTGGAAGTCATGTCGCAGGCCGTCGGAAAACTGCCGCCGGCGAAGTTCATGCTGTTTGCCCTGCATTTTGACAAGTATATCGAAAAGCTTTCCGACATTGACGACGATTTGATGACGGGTGCGATCAAAAACGTGGTGCCGGTGATTAAAAACGGGAAAAACAAAATTCTCAATTCCGTCGGCAACATCTGGGGAACCGATATCTGCGACCATGGCAGCAGCGGTTTTGTCTTTCGCTGCCTAACCTCCAGGGTTACGCCCTACAACATCACCCGGCTGTGCCGTATCGCCGAACAGATTCCTTCAAGCGACGAAAACCGCTTTGAACGGATCCGGCTGGACGCGATTGCCGTCAGCGGCGCTTTTCCCCAGTTGCGTTCCTATATTCACAACCAGCAGCCCGAACAGCATAAGCTTTTGAAAAGAATGGTCTGGTATTATGATGCGGCCAAGGGGCTTAATCCCGAATTGCAGGAAGAATACAGACGAATGAAACTGCAACGGATCATCAATTACATCGAAAAGAATTTTCCCGATTACAAAATTTCCGGCGACGATTTGTTTAACATTGAGAAGTATGAGATGCCGACGAGGGATGCGGACGGAAAACAGACGACCAACATTGAAGTTTTGCGGCGGCTGATGGACAATACGACGCCCCGCACCCTGGAAACGCCGCAGATCAACGACCGTTATACCAAACATTTGCTGGAAGACATGATGGACGCCAGATTTCCTTTCGTGACCCATGAAACCTACGGCAAATATCTGAACAAACTGAACAACCATCTGGAAAGGAAGATGAAGGGCGGCGCCATAGGCATTCCGCCGCGAACGATTAATTCCATTTTGTGGGGCGAGCGGCGGGGCTTTCTGGTGTTGAAAGACATGGACGCCGGTTATCAGCTGCACGCTTTTACGACGCCGTGGTTTAAGGAAATTCTCCGTTTTTACGAGCTGACGAATTCCGCTTCCGACGTGCCCAATACCGATTTGAGCAAGTTTCTTGCCTCAATCAGGGACAGTGAGATGGAGGAAGCCTATTCGAAAATTTCCTACCGGGTCAGCGCCAACATTATGGCGTTGTCCAAACGCCAGAGGGCGGATGCGACGGAATATTCCCGATATATCGGAAACCTGAACATTCCTCCGGCAGAAGCGGAAAGGCAGCAAAAGAAAATCAAGGATTCCCTGGACATAAAAATCAGCCGCAACATGTCCGGTTACAGTCTGGCCAACGCGTTGTTTGACTGCATTTCCCCCAAAAGAACGCCTTACAAGGCGTTGGCCGACTACATGAAGCGCCGGCAGTCTTACCGCTAAAGGCTGCCGCGCTTTTCCGGCCGGATCGGTGTTTTTTCGTTTTTCGGGCGGGACGGAAAACGGGGGATTGCTTTTACTTTATTCTTTTGCCGCGGAAACAAGCAGCATCATCGGCCGCCGCAGTTCGTCCCGCATTTCCGTTATGCTTTGCAGCATCTCGGCGGGCGGTTCGGGTTCGACCAGTGCCGTAAGCCGGAAGTCGGCAGACGTCAGACCGCGGATATACGTGGTGAGGGTTCTGTGGTGCTTGGTTATTTTTTCTCCGAGGAAAACGGCTTCTCTCTTTCCCTCAAAAAAATAATTGTCGACCGGCCAGTGTTTTTTGTTGCCCTTTTTGTCATAACACCAGTCCTGTTTTCCCTGTGCCGTAAAAACGGGATGTTCGACGGAAAACACAAAACGGCCGCCGGCGGGCAGGATTTGCGCAACTTTCCGGCATATGGCGGCGAAATCTTCCACGTAATGCAACGCCAGGGAACTGATGACGACATCAAAAGAGTTCTCGGCAAAATCAATATCTTCGATGGCCGTTCTCCGGAATTTGACGTTGCCAAAGCGATTTTTTCCGGCGGCGGTTTTCAGCATTTTTTCCGAAACGTCGATACCGAGAACCTGTTTTGCCCCGTGTTCGGCCGCGTAAAAACAGTGCCAGCCGAAGCCGCAGCCAAGGTCCAGTACGCGTTTTTCCGCAAAATCGGGCAGCAGCTTTTTCAGTTCGTGCCACTCTCCGGCGGCTTTCAGTCCGTGAACGGAGCGGGGAAAAGCGCTGTATTTGGCAAAAAAGGTTTCGTCATCATATTTGTTTTCGATCATTCCTGTTTTCCGTTAATGTTCACTTTTTTGAAAAATCCGTCGTTTCTCCGGCTTTAAAATTATAGATCGGTTTGATGATTTTTTCGATTTCCGCGGTCGGCGCTATGTTGTTTACGATCTCGCTCATGTTTTTATAGGCCATCGGGCATTCGTCAAGCGTGTCGTCGTTGATCGAGGTGGTGTAGATGCCGGACATGGATCGTCTGAAGTCGTTCATGCCGAATATGCGTTTGGCCTGTACCCTGCTGTACAGACGTCCGGCACCGTGCGGGGCAGAGCAGTTCCAATCGGGGTTTCCTTTGCCGGTACAGATCAGGCTGCCGTCACGCATGTTTACGGGGATGAGAATTTTTTCGCCTTTCCCGGCCGAAACCGCCCCTTTTCGTAAAATCATAGCTTCCGTATCAATGTAATTGTGAATGGTGGTAAAGGAGTCGTCAATATGCAGCCCCAAAAAGGCGATTATGGCCTCAGCCATGGCTTTCCGGTTATATACGGCATATTTCTGAACAATCTTCATGTCGTGAACGTAATCGTCGAACAGCCGCCCCTCAAGATAAGCCAGGGCTTTGGGAACCTTTGTCGCGGCTTGTTTTTTTAATTCTGTTACGACCGATTGAATCTCCGTCCGGCGGCCTTCTTTTTTCAGCCTTTCTATGGTTTCGTTTATTTGGCAGAACGAATTGCCGTCAAGGTTTTTTCCGGCTTCTTCCTGATAATATTCGGCCACCTGTTTTCCCAGATAACGGCTTCCCGAGTGTATCACCAGATAAATGCGGCCGTCGTCGTCCCGGTCAACTTCGATAAAGTGGTTGCCTCCGCCAAGCGTGCCCAGGCTGTGAACGACTCTGTGCACGTTGATGCGGGGCAGGCACCTGAGCTCTTCAAGACTGATGTTTTCAATATAAGGGTGCGGCGTTTGGCGGATGTTTATCCCGGCCGGAATTGAGGAACGAATAAAACCGTCAAGTTTTTCCGGGTCAATTTCCTTTTCCCGCAAAACGTAAGTTGCCATTCCGCAGCCGATGTCCACGCCGACGAGGTTGGGGACGATTTTGTCTTTGACGGTCATCGTCGTTCCGATCGTGCAGCCGGCGCCGGCATGGACGTCCGGCATGACGCGGATCAGACTTCCCTGCGTAAATTCCTGATTGCACAGGGTTTTTATCTGCTCTTCGGCAACGGGGTCGATCGTGTCCGTAAAAACTTTTGCCGAGTTGAATTTTCCGTTTATTTGCTTCATGTAAAAACCTCTTAACGGTTTGCCGATTATATCTTATTCATAATAAATCGTTTTTTTCAATCTTTTGTTTGGAGAAAATACAGTTTTAATTCTTTCGGGAGGGAAGCCGGAATCGGTTGCTGTATTTGCCGGAGCCGGTTTTTATTTTTTGCAGAAACAGCCTTCCAGGTGGTCGTCGACAAAACCGGTTGCCTGCAGAAAAGCATAACAGATGGTTGAACCGAAAAACTTAAATCCCCGTTTTTTCATGTCTTTGCTGAGGGCGTCCGACTACGGCGACGAGGCAGGAATTTCGCTTAAAACGGTAAATCGGTTGACAATCGGCCGGCCGCCGGGCAGAAACGAGACGACATACTGATAAAAACTGCCGAACTCTTTTTGTACGGCCAGGAAACATTTCGCGTTGTTGATTGCGCCGGCAATTTTCAGGCGGTTGCGGACGATGCCGTCAAATTTCATCAGTCGTTCAACGTCTTCCGCCGTCATTTGCGCAACTTTTACGGCGTCAAAATGATGAAAGGCCTTTTTGTATCCTTCGCGTTTTCGGAGGATGGTAATCCAGGACAAACCGGCCTGAGCGCTTTCAAGCAGTAAAAATTCAAACAGAACTTGGTCGGAGGTGACCTGTCTGCCCCATTCTTCGTCGTGGTAGCGGATATAAAGTTCGTCTGTTCCCGCCCAGCCGCAGCGGCCGTTTATAATGTCTTTCATTTTTTGATCCCGTGTTGCCGTACCGTTGCCTTTGGCGGCGGATAAAAAAATACCTGCCGCAAAAGGCAGGTAAGGTTGGTCGGATTGACTGGACTCGAACCAGCGACCTCTACGTCCCGAACGTAGCGTTCTACCAGGCTGAACTACAATCCGATAACGGATGTATATTTACCACAAAAAAAATATATGACAACATATTTTTTTAATTGAATGAAAAAAATTTTTCATATACCTTTCCCATGAACTTAATTTGTCGGGAAAATCAGCATGTATAAAAAGTTTTCGTATTTTGTTGCCACCATGTTCGGGGTCGGTTATTGTCCGTTTGCGTCGGGTACGGCCGGTTCGCTTGCCACGCTTCCGTTTGCTTTTGCCGCTGCCTATTACGGCGGCACGGTCGGAATTGCCGCAGCGGCGGTTGTCGTCTTTTTTGCCGGAACCCTGGCCACCAAAGAGGTCTTGAAATATACCAAACACGATCCGTCGATCGTGGTGATTGATGAAACGGCCGGTCAGCTGTTTACTTTTGTTGCGGTGGCGGATCAGCTGACCGGTGCGGCGGACTGGCGGGCCTTTCTGCTGTATTTGTTCGGTTTCGGCTTGTTCAGGGTATTTGACATTACCAAGCCGCAGCCGGCGCGCTGGGCGGATTCCAAGGTCTTAAACGCCTGGGGCGTGATGCTGGACGATATTTTTGCCGGCGTCTACGCGGCGGTTATACTTTATGTTATTTCCATTTATCTGTAAGAGGTATTGTGAGCCGTCTGCAAGCAGGCGGCTTTTTTGCCGGATCCGGGGATAAAACGCCGGATGCCGCGGATTTTTGCGGGCGGTTTGAAAAATAGACGCATTTCCTCTTGTTTTGCCGAAAATTCGGACTATATCAACCGCAGACAACAGATGCGGGAAGAACGGCATGTGGGAACAAAAACATTGGAAAATCGCCGCAGCAGTCGTATTGCTGGTGACTTTGGCGCTGATTCTTTTTAATTAAAAGGAGATGGAAATGAAACTTTGGCATTGGCTGGTGGTGGCGGTTTTCATATTTGCGATCCTGATTTCGCTGTTTTTTTGAGAAATTTGTTTTTTTGTCTTGACATCAATGGAGAAAAAGCGTATCTATGCACCATCATTTATCGCGGGGTGGAGCAGCCCGGTAGCTCGTCAGGCTCATAACCTGAAGGTCGTAGGTTCAAATCCTGCCCCCGCAACCAGTGGGAAAAGAGGAAGTTTATACTTCCTCTTTTTTTGTTTCCCCAATACCTTGAAAAGTTAAAGAAACTGCGGGATTCATTTTTTATTTTGATGGTCGCGCCCTCTTCTCCAGTATCTTTGTTTTTTGTCCCAATCGGTTCAAAACACCCCAAATATATACTTTTTTGAAAGTCTGAACAGCCCAAACAACGCCCTTCAAGAGATTACCATGTTTTTATTGTTTCCACAGGCGCTTTTTGACCAAACTTCCTCTTTTGGTTCTTTTTGTATAAGAGGCAATTATATTGATACAAATATTTTTCTTTTAATTTCAATCTGATGCGTTTTTTTGAAAATTTTTGGAAACGGTTTTTGATTTTATACGGGTGATCCTGTCGGAGGTTCAAAATGACAGACATTCAAAAAATCATACAACTTTTACTGCCGGAACTTTTGGCTTTGATTGATGGAAAAAATAGTCCGGATTTGTTGCAGAAAGGACTGGATAACAAGAGAATAAAGAGCATTCATGTTGTTGAGAAAGGAGTTGAAAATGGTGGAAACTGATGTTTTACAGCTCAACGATATGAGTGTTGGCGAGTTAAAAGAAATGTGGCGGCAATATTTTGACAGCGAGCCGATTTGGAAAACCAAGCGTTTTTATATTCCCAGACTTGCCTATCGAATGCAGGAACTTGCCTATGGCGGCGTTCCGGAACATATTAAAAGCCTATTGCTTGGCAAAACAGTTTTGAAACACGCCGAGGACAACGATGGCACGTGCCTTCCTCCGGTTGGAACCCGTCTGGTTAAGACCTACCGCGGAAAAGAATATAATGTTATTGTTTCTACCGCCGGCTTTCAATTTGAGGGGATTTATTACAAAAGTCTGTCCGCGGTTGCTTTAAAAATCACGGGCAAACGAATTTCCGGACGCTTTTTCTTTGGATTGGGAGAGAATAAATGAAAACTATACGATGTGCCGTTTATACCCGAAAATCAACTGAAGATGGTCTGGAAAAAGAATTTAACACGCTGGAAGCGCAACGGGAATCCGGCGAAAACTACATTAAAAGCCAGGCTTATCAAGGCTGGGAAATCATCCCCACCCATTATGACGATGGCGGTTATTCCGGTGGCACATTGAAACGTCCGGCTTTGCAACAGCTTTTAAAGGATGTTGAGGCTGGAATGGTTGATATGATTGTTGTTTATAAAATCGACAGGCTGACACGTTCGCTGATTGATTTTTCAAAACTTGTTGAAATTTTTGACCGTAATCAATGTTCTTTTGTGTCAGTGACGCAGAATTTTAACACTTATGATTCCATGGGGCGCCTGACGCTGAATGTTTTACTTTCTTTTGCTCAATTTGAGCGGGAGGTTATTACCGAACGTATCCGGGATAAAGTGGACGCTTCCAAAAAGAAGGGCATGTGGATGGGGGGTGTTTTACCGCTTGGTTATGTTTCCGTGAATAAAAAATTGGAGATTATTCCGGAAGAAGCGAAAATTGTGTATTTAGCTTTTGAAAAATATCTGATTTTTCGTTCAGAAATTGCGGTGGCGGAATGGCTAAACAACAATGGTTACACCACATTAAGCAAGGGAAATGGGAAATTCACCCATATGCGCGTGAGCAGTATGTTGAAAAACGTGCTTTATATCGGCAAAGTTCCTCATAAAGACAAAGTTTACGATGGTCAGCATCATGCAATCATTTCACAGGAATTATTTGATGAAGTTCAAAAAATCAAAAGCCAGAACCGCATCGGCAGACTTGCACCGTCCCGTTTTGTTGAACATGCTCTGCTTAAAGGGCTTATTTATTGCGATTGTTGTCAGGCGGCGATGATTTCCACGAAATCCAATAAAAAGAATAAAGTTTACGAATATTATACCTCTTTCCGTGCGGTTAAAGAAGGCTTTAATAATTGCAAGATAGGAAGCATTCCTGCCGGCGAGATGGATAATTTCGTCTTGCTGCAAATCGCAGGCATTATCAAATCACCTAAAATCCTTTCCGGATTGATAGAACAGGCAAAAATCATACGTCCTGATATTAAAGATGTGCAAATTATTTCCAAATTACAGGACGGTGATGATTTTATTCAGAGACTGTCTTCCATTACTTTACGCCAACTATTGATTATGCTTGTTCAAAAAATCCGCGTGGATGTTGATCGTATCAAAATTATGTATACAGAACTGGCCGTCAGTTTGATGGACGATAAAATGAAAGACGATTTGTTTCCCAATAATATTAACGGTGAAAGAAACGAGATTTTATACCGCGTCTGCTTACGCCGGAAACGCGGCTCATTGAAAATATTCGCTCCCGAGAAATATAAACCTGACGAAAATAATCCATTATATTTGGCATTGATAAAAGCTTTTGTTTGGCAGGATAAAATGAAAAAAGAAAACCTGTTTATCGAAGATTTGGCAAAGAGCGAAGGTCTGAGCCGTGAATATGTCGGCAAAGTGTTGCACATGACGTATCTTGCTCCGGATATTGTGACGGCCATTGTGGATGGAGTTTATCCCCAAACACTTTCCCTTCGTAAAATTTTAGAATCGGAAATTCCATTGCTTTGGTCTCAGCAACGATTAAAGTATGGCTTCAGTTTTTGATTGTACACAGATTTTTACACAAGCGATATTTTATTAAAATAATGTCAAGTCCTTATCTATGATACACTTTCAACTTGTAATTGTTTTATCTGTGTATTGCACGCAAATGTATTAAACCTGAAAATAAGCCTCTATTCAATTATTTAACGAGGCTTATCAATGAACTTGAATATTTTTAACGGACTACCTCAGTATGTCCGCATAACAATTTTATCGCAAATTCGCAGATTGTTGTCAACCCCAATCTTTTCTTATGAAGATCGGGAAGATTTAATTCAAGAGCTGTTGCTTTTTTATTTGAAGCGGTTTTACAACGCTCATGATGTGGACGAAGCTTTAGTGGTGCATTCCATAAAGCAATACGCCACGAACCTGTTAACGCAAAGATACCATCGCCGCGATTTTTTATACTCCTCATTGGCCGACTATGACGCTGATGAGGAGTTTTCTTTTGCGGAAAACACGGAAACGCGGTTGATCGTCAGTGAAATTATGAATAGTGCCGAACCTAAGGAGAAAGAGATTGTAAAGTGTATTCTATGCGGCGACAGCATTGACCAGATTTCCAGAGATATGCATGTCAGTAAAAAGACTATTTACGGCTTTTTTGAAAAAATGAGAAAAAAATTAAAATAACGGAAACGATTTTTGATTTTCAGCGGGTGTTCCTGTTGTCATTAACAAATTTTGAAAGGAACAGCCATGAGAAAAAACGATCGCACGGTTTATATCACGGAAGAGATACGCAAAATTCCGGTCATTTATTTGTTGGAGCTGGAAATGTCCGCTCTCGACCGATTGGAAAAAATGATACGAGACGAGGTCAAACGCACAAGTTTGGCGCTGGAATGGATACAGGGCATTAAAAATATAAAGAAGGCTTCTAAAGACGGAGGGCAAAATGGATAAAAAAACGTCCTTTGTTTTGTATCCGGCGGATTTCCTTGCGGCTGTGCATAACTTCAAGAAAAGTCAGATAGCTGATTTAATAATTGCGCTGTGTGAAAAAAATTTTTACGGAGATGTTTCTTTTAAATTATCAGACCCGGTAAAAAAGCGTTTTTCATTAATTCAGGAAACAATTGAGAAAAACAATGCCAAGTATTTGGAAGTCCGTGAAAAGCGTCAAGCCAGCGCCAAGCAAAAAAACAGCAAATGTCAAGCAAAATCAAAGCAAAGTTCCAACAAAGAGCAAGCAAATGTGCCAACATCCCCATCAGATGAATCGGAGAATGAATCGGTATATGTATGTGAATCTGTAGATAAAGATAAAGGGACGGAGGTTGTGGATAAGCCTGTTTACGCCGGTGCGCCGACTGTAGATGATGTGACGGCGTATTGTCAGGAAAGCGGTTACACGATCGATCCGGCCGCTTTTGTGCGCTGGAATGAAGAACGCGGCTGGATGAACGGTAAAAAATACATTGCCGTGGACTGGAAAAAAGCTGTCCGGAAATGGTTTTGCAAGGAAAACGGCATCGCTTATTCGGAGATGGAGATGCTGGCGAATGTTTGTTCGGATGTGCTCGGCAAGGTAAAGGAGGTGCAAGATGGCTGATATTACAATTGAAAAAATCAAGCAAGATTTGGAAACCGCCGCTTATGTGGATAGGCTTTTGCCGGCTGTCCGCGCTCCCAAATACCGGTGTTGTATGCCGGATATTATCTACACGCCGCAGGAAATTGTTTTTATGGACAAGCGTCCGCTTAAAGTCCGTCCGAATCAGGAGCAGATATCTTTATGGGAACAGGTGATGCTGGAGTGGCTGCCCATATTATCGGTTGACGAACGCCGACTGGTTTGGAAAAGAGCCAACCGTATTCCATGGAAGCTGTTGTGCCGGGAGTTCGGCGTTTCACGACAGATGTTGGCCTTGCGCCATGAAAAAGCCCTTATTAAAATTCAATATGGATGCCTAAAATGTCATTGACATTTTCGTGGTTTACAAATCAGCAAAAAACGGTTACAAAGACAGGTATAATTGGGGCGGAGGTGAACAATCCGCCCTTTTTGATATTTTTTTAGAGTCCGCAGGTATATTGCCTGCGGGCCTTTTTTATGCTTGATAAAGGAGCGGTGATGAAAAAAACTGCGGAAGCGGTGTCGCTTGGACACCCTGACAAAATGGCGGATTATATTTCGTCTTATATTTTAGACAGGATGATTGAACAAGACGCGGCGGTCAAATATGCCGTTGAAGTAATGGTAAAAGATAACACGGTTGTGTTAGGCGGTGAAATCACGGGTGATGTAAACCTGGCAAGAATTAATTTTTATGTTACCGAAGCGCTGGCGGAAATCGGGTACGATAAGTTTTACAGCCATCGTTGGGGAAATTACGCTATTAATCCCGAGAAACTGCAGATTATCAATCTTATCGGCAAACAGTCGGCAGATATTTCACAAGGAGTTGAACAAGACGGCTGGGGTGATCAGGGGGTATTTGTCGGTTACGCTTGTCAGGGTACGGGCAACATCAGCCGCGAACAATATCTGGCCAAAAAATTATGTAACGCTTTATATGAGTATGCTTTGCAAAACATCCACTTGGGCATTGACATCAAAACGCAGATTACACTTAATGAGCTTGGCGGTGTGGAAACGGCGGTTGTGGCTGTTCCGATGCTTAAAGATGTTGACCTGACGACGTTTATTGTTTTGGCGCTGGGAGAGGAGCCGGAAAATATTATTGTCAATGGCACGGGAACATATAAATATCATTCATCCGTGGCCGATTGCGGCGTGACCGGTCGGAAGCTGGCGTGCGATTTTTATGAAACGGCTTGTCCGATCGACGGCGGAAGTCCATGGACAAAGGATGCCAGCAAAGCCGATGTGACACTTAATTTTTATGCCCGCAAACTGGCCTTGGAATATTTGCAAGACAATGACGAGTGTTTTGTTTATCTCTCTTCCTGTATCGGCCGGTCAGAACTACCGAGCACTATCGTGAAGACAGTTAAGCACAGTGTGGTCACTAAACATTCTTTGCAGATTAATAAGAAACCGTCCGAAATTATTACCGAGCTTGGGCTGAATAAGCCTGTGTTCGCGAGGTTGTGCAAAAACGGTTTATAATATCATTTTGAATTTGATTTTTTTAGTAACTCCTATGAAAATATCCGTTAAGGAGAGACTAAAATGTCTAATTTATATTTAAATTTTCATATAGTAACATTAAATAAAAAAAATCGAAAAGAAGATTTATTTGTTTTGTCCAATGTAGAGCAAAGAGATGTCTTTGATGCGTTGAAAGAAACTTTTAAAAAAAATAAAGGAATACTATTAAATAATAAGGGGCGTTTGTTGTCTTATAACGTAGATAAGACAAAGCGCTCTATAAGTGGGTATGTAGAATCAGGGGAACAAGGTTTTACTTCTAAATTTGTAGATTTAAAAAGTGCACAACTTGTATATAGTAGAAGAAAACAAGATCTTGAGTTGATTCCGTTCTATTTTTTAATATCTGTTCCAAAAGATTCAAAATATTGTTTTATTGCAGTTCAGACTTTGGGATTATCAAGTCCTTATGAAGTGATTTCACATCTTGTAAAAAAAGCATTTAATAATTTTGACGCAACATGTAAATTTAAAGCTGTATGCGAAAATGGTAAATTGATAGAGCAAACACTTAAAAAAAATGGGCAGATTTTAAAAATAGAAGCTTTTAAAGCTCAACAACCTCGCGATAAAGCTGGAGACTATGTTTCGAAAATTTATGTACGTCAAGAATTTTCTGGTTTTTCTCAAGGAATATTATCTGAAATAAGGAGAGATAGCTCAAAAACTGCTTTATCAAAATTGTTTGCTATAAACGAAATTGATAATTATAAATTACATATCAAAGATCGGAAAGGAAAAACAAGATGTTTAAGTATTTCTTCAAATCAAGCTACTAATTATGATATTAGTGATATCGATTTGAATGAAAAAGGGCATCCAAAGTATGAAGAATTAGTGAAAGTTGTTGATGAGCATATGGAAAATATTATTGAATTATTTCAATAAAGGAAAAGAAAATGATTTTTTTTGAAAGATTAAATATCTCCAAAATTATAGTTAATCACTTTTCAACATTTTATAATAATCAAGATAATAGAAAAATAGATAGGTTGGAGTTAGCTGTTTATTTTAGTATTTTATTGTTATTGTCAGTTATTTCAGCTATATTTTTACCTGTAACAAGAATGAATGTTGTTCTAACTCCATTAACCATATTTACTGGTTTTTTATTTAGTGCTTTATTTGTAATAATAGATAAAAAAGAGGGGAAAACAAAGCAAATAAAGGAATTAATCTCTGAAGTATATGATAATATATCTTTTTCTATTTTAATGAGTTTTTTTATAATTTTATTTATGATAATAAATTATGTTATGATTAGTTTTGATGTATCTGAGCTCTATAATAGAATAATATTAGGAATTGTTTATTTTTTGCTACTGAATTTTTCATACTCATTAATGATGGTAATAAAACGTTTATATAAAATATTTGAGAATTAAACCCGTGGGTCCTTCCCGTGATTAAATCGTATGCGGGGGCGCAAGCCGCGGCGCAATTCTAGCGTCCGGCGTTTTTGTTTACTGGTCGGCATATCTCTGAAAACCAAGCAAAATAAGGTTTTCGGAGATATTTTGTTTTTGGCGGCTGGTCACCCCATGTTTTTGTCTGGTCACTTTTGTTTTTTACGGAGAAATTTATGGAGTTCCAAGAGAATTATCCGATAGATAAGCTCATCCCTTACGCACGCAATTCGCGTACACATAACGATGAGCAAATCGCTCAGATTGCCGCCAGCATCAAAGAGTTCGGCTTTACCAATCCGATTTTGATTGGTGTGGATGATGTCATTATTGCCGGGCATGGCAGACTGCTTGCGGCTCAACGCATGGGATTAAAAGAAGTTCCAGTCATCCGTTTGCCGCATCTGACCGAGACTCAGCGGCGGGCGTTGGTCATCGCCGATAATAAAATCGCTCTAAATGCCGGCTGGGATGAGGAGATGCTGGCGCTGGAGATGAAAGAACTGGACGATCTGGAGTTTAATCTTGATATTTTGGGATTTTCTGAAGAGGAATTGAAAGAACTGGATGTTTTCGGCGAGCCGGAAACTTCTTCTGATGCCAATGAGGACGAAGTACCGGAAGTTCCTGAAGAAGCGGTGACCAAGCCTGGTGATATCTGGCTTTTAGGCGAACACCGTCTGCTGTGCGGCGATACCACCATATATGATGATGTCAAAAAACTGATGCAGGATGATGTTGCGGCCATGATTTTTACCGATCCTCCGTATAATGTGAACTATGGCTCAACCATGAAAGACAGTCTGCGTTATCATGCCGGAACGCTGGGCGGACGTAAAATTATGAATGATAATCTCGGCGATGGTTTTGCACAATTTTTAACCGACAGCCTGTCCAACCTTATGATGTTCAACAAAGGAGCAGTGTATGTCTGCATGAGTTCCAGCGAACTGCACACTCTTTACAATGCTTTTATCGCCGCCGGCGGCAAATGGTCGACTTTTATCGTCTGGGCCAAAAACACTTTCACACTTGGACGGGCGGATTATCAGCGGCAGTATGAACCGATTTTGTATGGTTGGAATGCCAATCAAAAACACTACTGGTGCGGCGACCGTGATCAATCCGATGTCTGGGCGTACAACAAACCGGTCAAAAACGATCTGCATCCAACGATGAAACCGGTGGAACTGGTGGAAAGGGCCATAAATAACAGTTCAAAATCGGGGGATATTGTGTTGGACGGTTTCGGCGGCTCCGGTTCTACGATTATCGCAGCTGAGAAAACCAGGCGTAAAGCCCGTTTGATTGAGCTTGATCCAAAGTTTTGCGATGTGATTGTCCGCCGTTGGGAAGAGTACACGGGCCAAAAAGCGCAACTCTTTGAAAGTCATGAGGAAAGTTTGAATAATCAATCAAGCGGTATATTGTACGAGAAAAAAGTTGCGTCCCTTTAAGCGGCCGAATTATCGCCAGCAAACCCGCTGTTTCAAAAACATCATTATAATTCAATTTGTTATAATAAAAAATAATGCAGAATTAACTGGACTTTCCTTTATTTCCAAGCATTCATTGTGTTGTAAAGAGGATAAAAACTCTACAATAAATTGAAAGAAAGGATAAAATAATGACTACGATTTTAGAAACAGAAAATAAAGAATGGGGATTTTGGGGAACGGCGAAAGGTTATCTTAAACATAAGAAGGACATGACCAGATTATGGAATGAGACTGCCAAACTTATCCAGAGGAATTCAGGGCTTACCCCGGAAGAAACACAAAAATTGATGGACAGCCGCTGGGGAAGACATATCGCCGACAGCTATATGGAGGAGATCAGGACGAATGTCGAAACCTTTATAAAAATAGCAGACCGCAGGTTAACCAAAGAACGCATTATCGAGGACTACCGGTATTATGTTGATGAAACGGCCTATCAGGATATCATCCCTCAAAAGTATCGAGATTTTTGTAAAGAATTAAAGGCGCTGAGCTTAAAATACGGGATAGTTATCCAAGCGGTGGGCGGGGTCAGATTAAGCACCGAGAAGTTTACAGGCTACAATCCCGACCTTGACAGCGGCGACCTGATACCCGAATGGGAGGACTGAGAGATAAGCGGGGCGCGGTCCGCCCCGCAATTTTCCTGAAAAATAATGCAGAATTAACTGGATTTCCGCTGTTTTCCAAGCATTCATTGTAATGTAAGCAGAGGTATGGATGCCGAAGCGGTAACTTAAAAGAAAGGATTAAGTCATGAAAAATAAGAACATTATCGAAGAGTTAATATGCCATGAATTGTCCAGACTGGATGGACTTTTGGAAGTTTTAAAAGAATTAAACATAGCCAAAATTCCGCCTAAAGGTTATTTATCGGAAAGCGATGCATGGTGTTGGTATGAAGATAATCCCTCAGAAGAGGAGAAAAAACGGGTGTTAACGGCTCTTGGTTATGATGTAAGCAAACTTTAGCCGGTATGGGGAGCGTAAGTTCCCCTCCAGCCGTGTCATATTGAACTTTTAAGCCGTTGCGGGGACTTAATTAATTATCCTTTCTTTCTAAATCCGCATGCAGGCTTGAGGAAACGAGGCTATCTGCCTCGTTTTCCTTTTGGTGCAAAAATGCCTGACAATGCCCTGAATATCGGCTTTGGTGCGCTGAAATTAATTCCGGCGGTATATTGTACGCTTTATTTATATATGGCTAAAGCAAATTAAGGAAAATAAATGGGACGGAAGGTGTCACTTCGGGAATATGCCAGAATTCGGGGTGTACGGTTGAACGCCGTGCAAACGGCGATTGCCTCGGGGCGTATTCATAAAACGCCGGACGGTAAAATCGACGTGGATGAAGCCAACAGGGAATGGTTTATGAATACAGATCCGGCCAAAAGCCGTAAGGCCGATCCACTGTTTGAGACTCAACCGGAATTATCCGGCGGCGGGCGGCAGAATTTTTCAACCTTTCAGCAGGCCAAAACAGCGGATATTTATTATCGGGCGATGCTGGCCAAAGCAAAACTCAAAATGGTAACGGGAGAAACAATCGACCGCAAAAAGGCCGGACAGCACGCATTTAACCTCGGGAGAGCTTTGCGGGATTTGTTTTCCGGCTTTTCCACCCGCTACGGGGCGTTAATCGCAGCTGAACTCGGCGCGGATGAACATAAGACGGCGGTGGTGTTGGATGAATACATACGGAAACTCCTCTCCGAAAGCAGAGAGCTTATCGACCGGGAGCTTTGACGCGAAGGGCTATATTGAGGATGAATTTTTCAAGGGCGTGGAACCGGATTCATACATGCCGGTGTCGGAATGGGCCGATAAATACCGCGTTCTTTCCAGCAAGTCGGCATCGGAACCGGGGCGCTGGCGGACAGACAGAACGCCGTATTTGAAAGAGATTATGGACTGCCTGTCGCCGAAAAGCCCTATTCAAAAGGTGGTGTTTATGAAAGGCGCGCAAATCGGAGGCACGGAATGCGGCAACAACTGGCTGGGATATGTCATGCACAAAGCGCCGGGGCCGATTATGGCGGTGTCGCCAACGGTGGAAATGGCCAAGCGTAATTCCAAACAACGCATAGATCCTCTGATTGAGGATTGTCCGGAACTAAAAAAACTGGTGGCTCCGGCGCGTTCCCGGGACAGTGGCAACACCATGCTGTCCAAGGATTTTCCGGGCGGCGTGTTGGTGATGACCGGAGCGAACTCGGCGGTGGGGTTGCGTTCCATGCCGGCGCGGTATTTGTTTATGGATGAGATTGACGGTTATCCGCAGGATATTGACGGTGAAGGCGATCCGATTTTGCTGGCGGAACGGCGAACCGCTACATTCAACAAAAGAAAAAAGATTTTTCTGGTGTCCACGCCGACGATCAAAGGTCTGTCCAACATTGAGCGGGAGTTTGAAAACTCCGACAAGCGCTATTTTTTTGTGCCCTGTCCTTTCTGTGGCACTTATCAGCGGCTGGAATGGACACAGATGCAGGCGGAAGACGGCAATGTGTTCTATGTGTGCGAGCATTGCGGCGGACATATTGGAGAGCATTATAAAACACAAATGTTGGCCAACGGCCGCTGGCAGGCAACCGCATCCAGCGATGGAGTGACGGCGGGGTTCCATTTATCGTCTCTGTATTCGCCGATTGGGTGGCTGTCGTGGAAAGAATGCGTGGCTATTTATGAGAAAACCAAGAAAAATCCAAGCCTGATGCAGGGCTTTCAAAACACCATTCTGGGTGAGACCTTTGAGGTGGAAAGTGATGCGCCGGAATGGCAGCGCCTGTATGAAGCCAGAGAAACTTATCCGATCGGGACTGTTCCTTATGACGGATTGTTCCTGACCGCTGGTGTTGATATTCAAAAAGACCGTATTGAATGCGAAGTTGTGGCTTGGGGACGGCAAAAGCAGAGCTGGTCGGTGGCGTATTTTGTTTTAGATGGAGACACCGCCCGACCGGAAGTCTGGCGCAAACTTGAAAATGTGCTGACAAAAGATTATCCGCATGAAAGCGGCGTAACATTGCCGATACGAGTGATGTGCGTTGATTCCGGATATGCCACGCAGGATGTTTATTCGTTTGTAAGGCAGTTCAGTCAAGCAGTTTGGGGCGGCAACGGCGCGAGAGCAAGCCAGCCGAGGACGGTGGTTGCCGTCAAGGGCCAGAGCCGGGACACGGCGATGTTATTGTCCACATCCAAGGCCGACACCAGGAAAAAGGGACTGAAAGTATGGAATGTGTCCGGTCCGGTTATCAAGACTGAGCTATACCGTTGGCTTAAGCTGGAGCGTGTCGGCGAGGATGCTTCGCTGTTTGGACGCTGCCATTTTCCGCAGTATGCCGAGGAATATTTCAAACAGCTAACGGCGGAGCGGCAGGTGGTCAGGATAAGCAACGGCTATCCGAAACCGGTTTGGGAAAAAGATCCCGCAAGGCGTAACGAAGCTTTGGACTGTCGGGTTTACGCCCGAGCCGGCGCGGCTATTTACGGTCTTGACCGCATGAGTGAAAAAGCCTGGGCCGAGTTGGAGGCTCTTATTCCGGCAAATCCCGAGGCTAAGCCGAAAAAGAAACCGTCAAGATTTATACAGATGAAAGCGACAAAGGTTGACGATCCATGGCTTTAGATAAGGAGATATTAAAAACCAGACTAGCAGAGGCTGAAGAAGCTTATCATCAGCTGATGATAGGCGCAAGGGAAGTTTCGGTCAATGTCGGTAATTTTGGTTCGGTGACTTACAATCAAGCCAGTCGGACAAGTCTGGAAACCTATATTGCAAATCTTAAATCGCAAATTGCCGCGGCGGAGGGGAAAAACTCCGTTCGCCGCAGAATTATGAAAGTCAGTTTTTAATTTGGAAAAAATATTTCCAAATATTCTTGATTGGATGGAATTGTAAACTCTTTCTGATACTCTGGCTGCATAGGATTACCAAAAGTAATTTTATAAGTACTATGCTCCGATACATTTTTTGCATAAAAAATACGGTAATTTATAACAGAATGTAATTGTGAATGATTGGAATTTAACTCATTAAAACCTTGTATTTGAAGACCTTCTTTACCTTGGTAAATATTTAACCTTTTTGTAAAATCATCTGATAACTTCACAATAACAACAAACTCCATCGCTCGCTCCTTTAACATGTTAAGTGGGTTTTAAATTAAACTATTTAATAAAAAAGTCAACATATTGGGAAAACATGACAGATACATCACATAAAGCAGCATCGCAGACACTAAGGGAGATTGCCTCATGGCAGCCCGGGCGGGGTTCGGCGGACAGCGATCTTTTGCCCGAACTTTCCACAATGGTCGCCCGTTCCCGAGATTTGTCCCGCAACCATGGGATTGCCAGCGGTGCGATGCAGACGCTGACTGACAATATTGTCGGCACGGGTTTTCGTCTTTCCGCCAAGCCTGACTATAAGCTTTTAGGCAAAACCAAGGATTGGGAGGAGGAATGGCAGGCCAAAATTGAGGGATTGTGGCGCTCATGGTCGGAGACTTTTATGTGTGATGCGGCGCAAAGCCTCAATTTTCATGGACTGACAACGCAGATTTTTAAATCCTGTTTGATTAACGGTGAGGCGCTGGCGTTGGCTTTGTGGCTGCCGGAACGTCCGGTTGCCACCACCATTCAGCTAATTGAACCTGACAGGCTGTCCAATCCAAATAACAGCACGGATAGTAAGAATCTGCGCGGCGGCGTGGAGATTGACTGTTTCGGTGCTCCGGTCGCCTATCATATTTTAAAAGAACATCCGGGGGATTATTGGATGTCTTCGCTGGAATGGGAGCGTGTTCCGACTTTTACACCTTTCGGCCGGCGGCGGGTGTTGCATATTCATGATGTCAGCCGTATTGGACAGACTCGGGGAAAACCTATCCTTTCCTCGATTATGCCGATGTTTAAAATGCTTGATCATTATGAGCGTTCCGAATTACAGGCGGCGATTGTCAACGCGATGATTGCCGCTTTTATTGAAACGCCGATGGGTGGCGAAGAATTAAATGAATTGTTCGGCGGTTCCAGCGATGATTATTTGAACGCCAAGAAAGACTGGCAGGTTAAGTTGGAGGGTGGCTCCATTATTCCGATATTTCCCGGAGACAAGGTCGCGCCGTTTACGCCAAGCCGACCCAACTCCGCTTATGGAAGCTTTGTGGAGAATTTACTCCGACATATCGGCACGGGATTAAACATCCCATACGAATTGTTGCTGAAGGACTTTTCCAAAACCAATTATTCCTCAGCGCGGTCGGCATTGTTGGAGGCATGGCGCCATTTTAACGGACGGCGGCAATGGCTGGCGGACTATTGGGCAACACCGGTTTATGAATTGTGGCTTGAAGAAATGGTCAACAAAGGCTTGGTGGATGCGCCGGATTTTTATAAAAACCGCTACGCCTACACCCGATGCAAATGGATTGGTCCGGGGCGCGGTTGGGTTGATCCGGTTAAGGAAGCGCAGGCCTGCCAACTCCGTATGGAAATCGGTTTGTCCACGCTGGAAAACGAGTGCGCCTCTCAGGGACTGGATTGGGAGGAAGTGGTCGAACAACGGGTTCGGGAAAAAAATAAACTTAAGGAAATGGGGTTGATCAATGAAAATACTAAACAGGAGCATTTGGGCGATGACGCCGGAGATGATGGGAACGATGGCGGAGATCGCGAAGGAAAGCCGTAAAACGCCTGAAGCCATAGCCCGGGAGATGGGCAAAGATATGAAAGATGCCAACGCCGCCTCAATCAGAGACGGCGTTGCTGTTCTTAAAGTGTCCGGCCCGTTGTTTCGCTATGCCAACCTGATGACAAGGATTTGCGGTGCAACATCGTATGAACTGCTGGCCCGGGACTTTAACAAAGCGTTGCAACATCCTGAAGTTAAAGCCATTTTGTTTGATATTGACAGTCCGGGCGGTGAAGTCAACGGCTGTTCGGAGTTGGCGGACATGATTTTTCTGGCGAGAGGGAAAAAGCCGATTGTCGCTTATGCGTCCGGGGCCTGTTGTTCCGGGGCATACTGGATTGCCTCCGCCTGTGACAGGATTTTGGCTTCCGATACGGCGGTGCTTGGTTCTATCGGAGTGGTTTCCGTTTTTGAAAAGGATGATGACGGCAAAACGATAGAAATCGTTTCTTCTCAAAGCCCCAACAAGCGCCCGGACATTAACACGGAAGAAGGCAGAGCCAAGATTCAGGCAAGGGTTGATGAGCTGGCGGAGGTTTTTATCGCCAAAATCGCCCGTAACCGCGGTATCACGGCGGTGGATGTGGTTAAAAATTTTGGTGCCGGTGATGTGGCTGTCGGCCAATATGCCGTTCGTAACGGTCTGGCGGACGGGTTGTCCTCGTTTGAGGCGATAATCGCAGGCTTTAATTTTCAACAAACGGAGAAAATATTCATGAATGACAATGAAAAAACGAGCGCCGAGGATATTCGGCGCACTGAACGGGAACGCATGGTACAAGTCTTTGCCTCTGAGGTTTCCCAAGGAAGGGAGAACACTGCCAAACTGCTGCTGACAAAAACGGATTTGGCGGCAGATGATATCCTGGAGATTTTGGCAACTGTTCCCACTCATCGGGAAAGTGCTTTTGAACAGGCCATGGCGGCAATTAAGAATCCGGACATCCGTCCGGCGGCGGAAGCCGACAATGAACCCCCGGAGGCGGTTGCTCAACGCATCGCCTCTTTAATTTAAGGAGAAACAGATGACAGCACAGGGATTTACGGATCAGGGCGAAACTAAAGCTGACAATTTGTTGGCTGGAGAATTTCCAAGGATTGTCGAGTTGGCCACCGTTTCCGGCGGCAAGTATGCCCGTGGAACCATTCTTGGCAAAATTACGGCCAGCGGCAAATGCACGATTTGCACATCGGCGGCAACGGATGGTTCAAAGGATGCTTACGCCATTCTGGCGGAAGCGGTCGATACATCGGAAAAAGACAAACAGGCCGTTGTCTATCTGACCGGGGAGTTCAACGCGGCGGCACTGACTGTCGGGAGCGGACTTACGGTCGATGGCCTGAAAGATGCTCTCCGTGCCAAAAGCATTTTTATCAAAAACAACCAAGCATATTAGGAGCATAAACAGATGGATATTTTTTCAACCCAAGTGTTGGCCAAGGTGGTGGAACGCCTGCGGACACCGCCGTCATTTCTTTTGGATACGTTTTTTCCGAATGTTCAGACTTCCGACAAAGAAGAGATTTTCTTTGATGTGACGGACAGCAAACCGAGAATCTCGCCGTTTGTGTCCCCCCTGCTGCCGGGAAAGGTCGTTGACGGCGGCGGTTATCAGACTAAATCGTTCAAACCGGCGTATGTCAAGGACAAACGTCGTTTTGATGCCAACATACCTTATAAACGCGTTGCCGGCGAGGCAATCGGCGGCTCTTTGTCCCCTGCTCAGCGTTATGAACGGGCATTGGCAACACATCTTAAGGATCAACTGGACAATCTGACCCGCCGCGAGGAAGTGATGGCGGCAGAAATTCTGCGCACCGGCAAAGTTATCGTGTCCGGAGACGGTTATCCGGCGCAGACGGTTGATTTCGGAAGAGATGAGACGTTAACCAAAGCTTTGAGCGGTTCATCAACCTGGGAAACCGCCGGTGTCAATCCGATTGACAATCTGGAAGACTGGGCGATTGCCATTCAGGACAAATCCGGCGTGGTCGCCAAAACCGTGGTTATGGATCCGCAGGCATGGAAGATTTTCCGGGGCAATGACATCGTACAGAAATATCTGGACATCCGCCGTGGCACAAATAACAGTCTTTCCATTGATCCGGCGTTGCGTTCGGAAGATGCCAAAGCCCGTTATATCGGCTCAATCGGTGATTTTGATATCTGGGTTTATAACGACACCTATATCAATGACGCCGGACAGACGGCAAAGCTTCTGCCGGAAAAGACGGTACTGCTCGGATCTCGAGAGGGACTGGAGGGAACACGCTGTTACGGTGCCATTCATGATGAAAAAGCCAACTGGACGGCCAGCCGCTATTTTACAAAGTCGTGGATAGAAGAAGATCCCAGTGTGCGCTGGCTGTTGCTGCAGTCCGCCCCGCTGGTTGTTCCCTATCGGCCGAACGCCTCCATGTGCGTAACCATTGGGTAAAGGAGGCAAAAATGAAAATAAGGGCTTTGATTACTTTGGTTATTGGCAAAAATAAAGAAATATTGCCGGGCAATATCTGCGATGTCAGTGAAACAGAAGCCAATCGGCTGATTGCTTTGGGATTTGCGGAAAAATTAACCAAAGGGTCGACGAATTCTTCGTCCGACTCTGGAAAGAAGCAAACGGAGAATAAGGAAAATGACGGTAAACCCGATGAAAACGGCGGTGGACAGTCTATTCAACCGGCTGGGACGGACGGCGACATACAAAAATAGTTCCGTCCGCCTGATTTTAAGCGAGCCTGACAAGATAACCGAAGTCGGGTTTGTCAATGCCCATTCCGGCATGCATCGGGCGAAGATCAGAATTTCCGATGCGCCGGATTTAAAAGTTGGCGATAAAATCGGAATGGACGGCAAAATTTATGCCGTCCGTTCCGAACCTGTCAAAGACATCCACAATCTGATATGGAGTTGCGATCTGGTATGCGTTTAAAAGCGGTTGTGGAAGGCAGTTTGGCGGAATATATGGAACGAGAGTATCAAAACTGCGCCAGAGCAGTGACCAAAGGAGTGTCTCTTGCCGCCAACGGTTTAAAAACTGCCATGCGAACGCAGGTCAAATCCGCGGGATTGGGTTCAAGACTGGCCAACACTTGGCGGGGAGATGTTTACCCAAAGGCTAAAAACAGTATTTCCGCCGCCGGAGTGGTCTATACCAAGGTGCAGAAAATCATGGAAGGCTTTGAGTATCAGACGGTTATTCGCGGCAAAGACGGCTTGTGGCTGGCGATACCGACCGCCGCCATTTCCAAACGAATCCGCAACAAACGTATGACGCCGGCTTTATATGAAAGGTCAAAAGGCGTTCGTCTGCGGTTCGTGTATCGGAAAAACGGCGCATCGCTTTTGGTGCATGAACAAAAAAGAAAAACAATCATCGCTTTTGTTCTCGTGCCTCAGGTTAGAATGCCCAAACTGATTAATTTTGCTGCGGAAGGTGCAAAATGGCAGGCGAAACTGCCGTTTTTAATTTTGGAGAATTGGCGTGAGCAAACGTGAACAAGTTTTACAGGCCCTGTTTGACAAGCTTTCGGCGTTACCGGACGCGGAAGTCAGACGTAATATCTCGCTTCCGGTTAAAATTCCTTCTTCAGGTCTGATTGTTTTGAGAGACGGTAATATCGGCGAGCCGGAGATTTTGCTGTCACCGGTGTATTATGTGTTCCATCATCGGGCGGAGATTGAGGTTCTGGTGCAAAAGACAGACGATGCCGATAATGATGCCAAACTTGACTACTTGTTGGAAGCTGTCGGGCATTTGTTGGCAGTTGATACAACGCTTTCCGGGTTGATTGACCATATGCATGCCGAACCGCCGGAGTTTATCGAACAGCCGGTTGAGGGCGGATTAACCATCAAAGCTGCCATTGTGCCGGTAATACTGGAATATGTTTCTGATTCAAATTTAACTTAAGTGAAAGGAATACCCTATGAGTAGAGCCTATGGCTGGAACGCCCAGCTTTTAATTGCCGAAGAAAACGAGTACGGCGTGCCGCCGGAAGAAAATTATCGGAAAATCCCGTTTATTTCTTCATCTTTGGACAGTGAGCAAAATCTTGTATCGTCCAATGTCCTGGGATTGGGACGCGACCCAACACAGCCTTTTCAGGATGTCATCAACGTGGATGGAGATATGGCCGTTCCGGTGGATATGCGCAATATAGGCCTTTGGCTGAAGGCTGTATTCGGTACACCAGTCACAACTGACAATGAAGACGGGAGTTTTACTCATACTTTTGAAAGCGGTAGAACATCAGTTCCGAGTTATTCGCTGGAGGTCGGATTGCCGGAGATTCCACAATTTATCAGGTTTTCCGGTGTGCGCGCCAACAGCATTGCTTTTAATTTTCAGCGGTCTGGCGAAGCGCAGGCAACTATCAATCTAATGGCGCAGGGTGAAAGCGGCTCGGAAACGGCCATCGACACGGCTCCGGAAGTTTATCCTTATACCCGTGTGTCGCAATTTCAGGGATATATAAAGAGCGGCGGCGAGCTTTTGGCTAATATTGTTTCAGCAAGCGCCACTTATTCCAACAATCTGGAAAAAATCGAAACCATCCGCAATGATGGCAAGGTTGAGGCGATTGATTTGGGTGTGGCAAGTTTGTCCGGCAGTATTTCCGCAAAATATGCCGATAATGTTCTGCTTGACAAGGCCAGAGCTGGAACGCCGGTGGACATTGAGTTGGGTTATCAGCTTTCGGAAACAATGAAACTTGTTATTTCCTGCTATGAAGTCTATCTGCCTAAACCCAAACGCTCAATTGACGGTCCGGGCGGAATCGAATGTTCATATGATTTTCAGGGAGCAAAAGATCAGGACTTGGGCAAAATGATGACGGTAACACTGGTCAATGATGTGGAGGAATACTAAATGCTGAAATTAAAAATACAAAAAGAACCGTACTGGCTGGAGCTTGGTTACGGGGTGAAAGTCAAGGTTAAGCCGTGTACCTCATCTGTTTTTTATGAGGCCAAAGCCTACATGAACAGCAAGTTGGCGGAATTGGCTAAAACTTATAAGGCCAATAAAGAGGCGGGAATTGAAGACGGGGCAGCAGAAAGCATTGAAAGTCCTGTCAAACGTGAGGCGCTGGCGGATAGGTTTTTGCTTATCGGACTGGGAATTGCCGGAATTTTGGAATGGGATGGTGTGATGGAGGCCGGTGAAAACAAATCTGCGCCGCTGACGGAAAATAAAATTGATGAGCTGTTTTCCAATTTTTGGGCGGTGGCGGAAAACTTCCGCAGTCAGTATTGCGGTTTGCGGGAAGTGTTGGAAGCTGAAAAAAACGTCTCTACGCCCGCGCCAAATGGCACTTCGGCGATGGGCGAAGTTACTGCAGAGGATGCGGAGAAGATGGCAAAACCTTCTGCCCGTTCTACAAATGCCGATATATAGAAACAGCGCTGGAAACCGATGTCGGGTATCAGGCTTGGGAAATTTTACTGAAACTTCCTAAACCTGATTTACCCTTGGCTCTTAATCTTGCTCAAAACCTTGGGTTTGATATGGAGCTGATAAGTGAACTTTTGCCGATAGGAATATTTGCTATTTTAGGAAATCAAGAGATAAATGAGTGCGGTTAAGAATTTAAGTATCAGGTTATCGGCGGTGGGCGGCGATAAAGTCCGGCGGGAGTTCAAAAGCTTAGGAGCGGATGGCGACAGGGCTTTTCGGCGGATTACACAGGTTATTCAGCCGGCCAATGATAATTTAAAAGCTCTGGATGCAACCGCCCGGTCTTTCAATGAAGTCATCCGTCAGGGAACAGCGCTGTTTGGCGCATACCTGGGTTTTCAGGGGTTAAAAAATACTTTTTCCGCCATTTTCAGTGCCAACACGACTTTTGAAAAACTCTCGGCATCGCTTAAAACGGTTACCGGATCGGCGGAAGCGGCACAGGAGGCTTTTGCCCTGATTGAAAAATTTGCCGTTGACACACCGTACCAGCTCAACGAAATTGTAGAGGCTTTTATCCGGTTGCAGGCGCTGGGGCTTGATCCGTCTGAAGAAGCACTGACTTCTTATGGAAACACGGCATCAGCATTCAGCAGAAATATGATTGATTTTGTGGAGGCGGTCGCTGATGCAACGGTTGGAGAGTTTGAACGCCTTAAAAGCTTTGGAATCAAAGCTAATACCCTGACAGATGAAGTCAAATTTACTTTTGCCGGGGTTACGACAACGGTTAAGAAAAACGCCGCAGATATAGAAAAATATCTCCGTTCTTTGGGAGATGTCCAGTTTGCCGGGGCAATGGACGAGCAGATGAAAACCATGAACGGCGTGCTGTCCAACATTGAGGACAGTTTTGAAAAGCTTTACCGTCAAGTTGGCCAAAGCGGTTTGAATGATGCTTTAAAAGCCACTTTTACTCGTTTTAACGAATTGGTGGAAAGAGGCGGAAACGCAGCTGATGTTGTTGGTAAAACTTTGGCAAGCGCGGTAACCGTTGCGGCGGATGCTTTTTTTCTGCTGGCGGAGCATGCCGATACGGCGCTGGTTCTGCTGGTGGCACGGCTTGGTTCATCGGCAATCTTGGGCGGATTAAATCTGTTGCGAGCTGGAATCGGATATGTACAGGTATCTATGGCAGGGCTTTCCGTTTCCACCAAATCAGCGGTTGCCGGTATTGCGATGATGAGCAATGTTTCCAAACTGGCGGCGGCACAAATGGCTTTGATGGCAACAGCCGCCGGTGTTTTGAAAGGCGCTTTGGCTCTTGTCGGCGGACCGGCGGGGTTGGCGGTTTTGGCCGGAATGGCGATTTATAAACTGGTTGACAGCCATGATGTTGCCAAAAAAGCGGCGGAAGACCATGCCGAGACATTGAAAAAACTTCAGGACGAGTTGAAAGCCACGGCTGAAGAAGCGGCGAGCTTTTCCGTGGAACAGACAAAAGACATGGCGTTAGCGGAATGGGGTTTAAAACTCAAAACCGCCGAACAAAATGTCCGTGATTTGCGTAAAGAGCTGAAAAACACTGGCGGTTTGTCTCTTGTTACACGCCTCACACCGAACGCCCTGCTCAAGGATTATGAGGTTTACGCCAAGGACTGGGCGAACATTTTGCGCCAATCAAAGACCGATTTGGAGCAATATGAAAAAGAAATTTGGAAAATTGCGGCGGAATATCCGGATTTTCAACCACAGGCACAGGAAATTCAGAACAAGCTTTTACTGCTGAAAGCGGCCGAACAGGATGCATGGACGGCGCGGGAGGAACTGAAATATCTTGAAAATCCAAAACTGCGGCCGAAGATTGAAGTGGAGGCAGAGACAACCGCTACGCCAAAATCTTCCACCAACACCGATGCTTATAAAAAGATGCTTGAAGATCTCAAGCAGAAGCTTTTGGAACTGAAGTCGCCGTATGAACAGGCGATGACCAAAGCGGACGAATGGCGGGCTAACGCCCTTAAAAATCTGGATGCCAGTTCGGCTGATTATGAAACCTATAAAGAGCAAATTGCTTTGGTTTATGACGATATGGTTAAAAAAGCCGATGAGACGGCGCTTAATTCTTCCAAATCTTTGGAAGATGGCTTTAAACGCGGCTTTCGGAGCATTCTGAATGAAATCGGCGATTTTGCCAGCTTGGCTGAAAATGCGGTTAAAAACGCTTTTTCCGGTATGGAAGACGCTCTTGCAAATTTTGTCACTACTGGAAAAATAAATTTTTCCGATTTCGCCGATGCGGTTGTCAGCGATTTGTCCCGCATTGCCATCAGGCAGGCCATAACCCAACCTTTGATGGAAGGAATCGGCGGCTTTTTTGGATTTTCCATGGCTCATGGCGGCGGAATCATTGGCGCGGACAATTTGGCGACAAAATCAGCCAGCTCGTTGGTTTTTGCCAATGCACCCAGATTTCATTCCGGCGGCATCGTTGGAGATGAAGTGCCGATTATCGCCAAAAGAGGTGAAGGCGTTTTTACCCGAGAGCAGATGAAAGCGCTGGGCGATAACGGAACAAATGTCAACATCAGCGTCAATGTAATCAATAATGCCGCTTCAGACGTTAAAACTTCTGTTTCCAAGTCAGATCAGGGCAATGGAAAGTTCAATCTGGATATTATGATTGAGAAAATTGAAAATTCCATGTCGCGGAATGTTTCCAAAGGTACGGGACTGGCTCCGGCATTGGAACGCCGCTACGGGCTTAATCCCGCATACGGCAGTTATGGTTAATCAGAGGATACTCTATGACAACAAAATTTCCGGATTTGCTTCCTTTGCCTCTGGTAGAGGAATATTCCATTACTCCCAATGAAGCGATTATCCGCACCCAGATGGAATCCGGAACGGCGCGGCAACGGCGGCGTTTTGATTCTGTTCCGAGCCGGATTACCGTCAAATGGTTTATGAACGCTTCGCAATTTTCGCTTTTTGAGGCATGGTATAAGTATCATGCCAAAGAAGGAGCTGAGTGGTTTGTTATTCCTCTTTTAGGCGGGTTGGGTCTGATTGAGCAGGAGGCAAGGTTTACCCAACAGTTTACCGCTAAATTGCAAAACAGGATTTTGTGGGCGATAACATCGGAATTGGAAATACGAGAGCGCCCTACCCTGTCAGAGGGGGCTTTAGACATCCTGCTTTCCAATGATTTTGATAAATTGTCCCGTTCGGGAGACCTTTTTCATAAATATGTAAATATAACCTGCTTTAAACAGTTGGAGAATTTGTAATGGCTAATATGGAAGAAAGGCTGGAAGCCGTTGTTGTTCAGGCCGAAAGTGATGGTGAAAAGTGGCATACCATCGTTCACGGTGATGAAAATACGAATGTTTCTGTGGAAAGCGGCGATGTTCCGACCGTTGCCAAACAACTCAAAGACATCCGCACGGCCATAACCGGTGGTGTGTCGGATGTGGTTGCAGAAGCAGAGAATGCCCGGGATGCGGCGATTGTAGCCAAAAATTCAACAGAACAAATCAAATCAGAGACAAATACCATAAAATCGGATGTTGAAAAGTTAAAAGAAGATACTTTAAATATAAAGAATCAGGCAAACCAGATTTTCAACGACATCTCATCGGCCACCGATACAGCTGTTTCAACTATTCAAAATGAAAGCACAACGCAGGTTTCAATAATACAGAATAACGGCGAGACACAAGTCAATGCGGTTAATTCAGCCGGGAATACGCAGGTTGCCAATGTTAAAGCCGAAGGTAAAAATCAGGTTGCGTTGGCTCAAGCCCAAGCCAATCAGGCAAAATATTATGCTGAATCCTGTGCGCCGGCACCGCTCGGTTCCCGCCTGTCTGTTCCGGCAAATAAAAAAGTGCCGGATGGTTATGAGCCGGTGTGGTACAAAAACACCATTACCCGCGCCAGATATCCTGATTTTTTTACTCAGCTGGTTGACACAGATTATTTAGTGTTTGTTGATGAAGCAACATACGACAATCAGGTTGAAAGCTACGGTATGTGCGCATCCTATGTCAAAGTGGACAATGATACTGTTATTTTGCCGTTGTTGTTGAACTATGCCAGAAGCGGAACGACTGATAATACCGGTTCGGTTTTAAATGACCAATTTCAGGGACATTATCATTCTAACCAAATACGTACGGATACGTATGGTTCAGGCGATGGTGCCGCTATTATGACCAGTTCCGGCGCAGATGAGGGACTGCAAAAAGATGGAACAAACATGTATGTTCTTGATCCCAAAACGGACGGAAAAAACGGTACACCGCGCTTTGGAGCAGAGACAAGACCAAAATCATATTATGAGCTGGTCTATATAAAGTGCGCCGATATCAGCCGTCCACTGTCAGAAGAGGATACATCGGTTTTGCGCAGCGGTTTGGCTAATAAACTTGACGTTTCCTTAAGCAATATTTCAGTTTCTGCTTTTAATGCCAAAATTTTTCAATCATCAAAAAGCAACATCTTGTGGTATGAAAAAAATCTTGCAACTGGCTTAATTAAACAGGGTGGCCGTGTTAATGTCAATGCAAATTCAGATTTTTCCGTGACCTTTCCTCTGGCTTTTACAACAGCGCCGATTGCTGTTCTGCTTACTCCTTACAACCAGCCGTCGAGTTCCACATCAGATTCTAATTATCTGGCGGTTGCCGTTTCCATTACGGCACAGTCTTTTAAGATCCGTTATAGAGATTCCGACAGTGATGGTGCCAGACAGGGTTATGTTTCATGGTTTGCTGTAGGTTATTAGGAGAAATTAATGCCAAATGATGTTTTGCAGGAGGCAATCAAAGAAGCTTATGCTTCATGCCCAAGCGATGTGTTTATCTATCATACATTGGAAATAAAACATCCGGATTTTGTGGATGATGACGGAAATCCAACTACTATCCGTCTGATTCAGGGATTCAAAAATATCACGGCCAAGCTTGAAAACGGCGAAAAAGTTGAGTTTTTAGCAATGTGCTTTAACTTGGAACTACCGCCGGTGGATACTTCCGCCGTGCCTGAAATCACTGTGGAAATTGACAATGTCAGTCGGGAAATTATCAAGCATTTAGACAGTGCCGCCTCCTCGCAACATAAAACCGAGCTGATTTACCGGCCGTATCTTTCTACGGATCTTGATACGCCGCAGATGATACCGCCGGTTAGCCTGACTGTTACGGAAGTCAGCGGCGATGTTTACAAAATCACAGCCAAGGCCAGAATGACCGACATCGGAAACAAAACGTTTCCAAATGAAACTTACCGTTTGTCAAAATTTATGGGGTTAGTAAGCTAAAATGAAACATTGGGCTGTCAAATATATCGGAAAGTCTTGGATTAACGGCGATTATGACTGTTGGGGCTTGGTTCGGGATGTTTATAAAAATGAACTTCGGATAGAGTTGTCGCCAATTGTTGCCGATGCAACAAGTCTGCGCGATGTTTTATCCGAGTTCAGAAAATCATCTAATTATAACCACTTAAAAGAAACTTATGATTTTAAGGATAAAAATATTGTCATTTTAACACAAAATAAATATCCTTGCCATGTCGGTGTATACTGTGAAGCTGACGGCGGCGGTGTTTTGCATAATATGCAGGGTGTCGGTGTGGTATTTCAAAAACTGCCGGAACTTAAAATGAACGGCTGGCAGATTATGGAGATTTTAGAGTATGAAAAGCCCTAAAATCTTGACTTTCAACTCATTGTTTGCTAGGGACACAATAAAAGAGAGGTATCCAGATGACAACAGAAATATCCACACAAAATATGCCGTTTTTTGCTGATATTGCAGAATTGCTGACCCAAGCCCGTTCCAATGCTTATCGCACCGTCAATTCTATTATGGTTGAAACTTATTGGAAAATCGGTCGGCGAATTGTTGAAGAAGAACAAAATGGCAAAACTCGAGCGGAATATGGAGATAAATTGATTGAAAGCCTTTCCCGTTATTTAACAGATTCCTTTGGCAAAGGTTTCTCTGAGGCTAATCTAAGAAATATGAGAACTTTTTATCAGACTTTTCCCGAATTTGATACGCACTGCGTAACGAATCTTTCGTGGACCAACATTCGTTTAATTATGCGTTTGGATAATACTCAAGAAAGAGACTATTATTTAAAAGAAGCCAGCGCGGAAAATTGGTCTTCCCGCGTATTGGAACGTAATATTAAATCCGGTTATTATCATCGGTTACTGTCTACACAGAAAACTGTTGATGTTTCAAACAATCTTCCTGTATGTCAGTCTACTGAAAACTTTATTAAAGATCCGTATGTTCTGGAATTTTTGAATGTCCCAGAAAATTTGGAAGGTAAGGAAAGCCTGCTTGAAAAAGAGCTGATTACACATTTGCAGAAATTTTTGCTGGAATTAGGCAAAGGCTTTTCTTTTGTGGCCAGACAGCAACGTATCAGTACGGAAACCGACCATTTTTACGCTGATTTGGTTTTCTACAATTATATTTTGAAGTGTTTTGTCGTGGTCGATCTGAAGACAACCAAGCTCACGCATGCGGATATCGGACAGATGGATATGTATGTCAGAATGTTTGACAGTCTCAAACGTGGCGTGGATGATAATCCAACAATCGGAATTATTCTCTGCACCGATAAGAGTGAAACGATGGTCAAGTATTCGGTTCTTAATGAAAGCAAGCAGATTTTTGCCAGTAAATATAAAACTGTGTTACCAACAGAGGAAGAACTGGCGGAAATGATTGCTAAAGAAAATTCTTTACTTTTAGAAGAACATTCTTAACAAATGAACACAGATGCAAATAGTTAAAATACAAAACCCTTTTAACCTCGCGCAAAGCGAGGTTTTTTATTGTCTAAAACAGATGAATGTGTCGGAAATTGCAACCGAATATAATGTCAGTCCGCAAAACCTGCCATTTATCTGTTTTTTGAACGGAGAGCCTTTGTTGCGGCAATATTGGAGTATCTGCCCCAAAATGACTGACCACATTGCTTTTCTCTGTTTGCCGCAAGGCGGTGGCGGAGGAGGTTCCAATCCTCTAAAGGTGGTTTTGTCGGTGGCAGTTATGGTGGCGGCGTATTATACCGGAGGTATAGCTGCCGGCGCGTACGGCGCTTTTGCCGGAGCGGCCGCGGCAACGGCTGTCAGCGTTGGCGGTTCAATGTTGGTCAATGCGGTCATTCCGTCTCCATCCAGCAGTTTAAGTTCGTCTTATTCCTCCTCTTCTCTGGAAACCAGCCCGACTTACTCCTTAAATGCCCAAGGTAATCAGGCCAAACTCGGCGGCGTCATTCCGGTTTTATATGGCCGGCACATTATTTATCCTGACTTTGCCGCCAAACCATACACTGAATATAAAGACAATGAACAGTATTTATGTCAGTTGCATGTTTTAACCCAAGGGTACTGTGAGGTGGAACAAATTCGTATAGATGATACGCCGATTAGCAGTTTTGCTGAGGTAGAGTATGAAATTGTCGAACCGAATCGGGAAGTGACACTTTTTAATCCCAATGTTGTTATGGCTCCGGAAATTGCCGGACAAGAATTGCTGAAAGATGAATATGTCGGCGGTTTTGTCGTTAATCCGGAAGACACGCAAATCAATAAAATCAGCATAGATGTCGTTATGAGTGCCGGTTTATATTATGCCAACGACAGCGGCGGTTTGTCAGAAAAATCCATCCAATGGCAAATTGAGGCCAGAACAATAGATGATGAAGGTAATGCTTTGGACGACTGGTTTGTGCTTGGAACGGAAACTTATTCGGCGGCACAAAATAAGCCCATCCGCCTTACTTATAATTATAGTGTAGATATGGGACGCTATGAGGTTCGCGCGACCAGACTTGATGACAAGGACACCAGCGCCCGGGCGGCACATTCCATATATTGGGAAAGCCTGAAAGGGCATATGGAAACACCTGCGACTTTTGGCGAAATGACATTGCTGGTTATCAAAATGCGGGCAACCAACAATTTGTCGTCCAACTCCAGCCGTAAAATCAATGCTATTATTACTCGTAAGGTTAGAAAATGGAACCGTCAAAGTGGTTGGAGCGAGCCGGTTGCTTGTCGTTCCATCGCCTGGGCAATCGCCGATATTCTAAAAGCGCAATACGGCGGCAGATTGCCGGATGCACGTATTCATCTGATGGAATTGGAGCAGTTAGATAAAGTTTGGGAGAACCGAGGCGATTATTTTGACGGGATTTTTGACAGTGCCACAACCATCTGGGAGGCCGTTTCCAAAGTTGCACGTTGTGGCCGGGCGCTACCTATTCTGCAATCCGGTATGGTACGGATTATCCGTGATGAACCCAAAACCATACCGACAGCGATGTTTACGCCGCGGAATATTATTAAGGACAGCTTTTCGATAGAATATATTATGCCGTCTGAAGATACGGCAGACAGCGTCAAAGTGCAGTATTTTTCCAATAAATACTGGAAATATGACGATGTCATCACCAAACTTTCCGACAGTACTGAAGAAAATCCGGCTAATGTGGATCTGTTTGGCTGTACCGACAAAGATCATGCCGAGCGCGAGGGATATTATATGTGCGCCTGCAACCGTTATCGCCGCAAATATATCACTTTCCAGACTGAACTGGAGGGATTGATTCCGACATATGGTGATTTAATCAGCATAGTTCACGATATGTGTGAATGGGGACAAGGCGGCGAAGTGTTGTCAATCTTCGGTAATATGCTGAAACTCTCGGAAAACCTGATTTGGAAACCCGGCGAAGAACATTTTATCAGCTTCAGACTGGCGGATGGTTCAATGAGTGGTGCTTTTCCTGCCACTCGTGGAGCGGTAGACAGTGAAGCTGTTCTGCCCACAATGCCTGATTTTGAAATTTATACCGGTACAGCCCGGGAACGGACGCATTTTGCCTTTGGAACAAAAGGTAAAATGTCCATGATGGCAAAGGTTATCGGTGTACGTCCGCGCGGCGACACGGTGGAGATATCCTGTGTCAATGAAAGTGAGGAGGTCTACAAAACATAATGGATTGGCTGCAGTTTTTACAGATCGTCTGTGTTCCGGCGTTTATCTGGCTGGTTTATAAATTCGGCGAAATGCGCAAGGAACTCAATGATTTTAAGGTTCAGGTGGCGCGCGAATATGCCACGCAGGTGCATATCAACCGTCTGGAGCTGAAAATTGATGAATTAAGAGAAATGATATGGGAGTTACACAATGAATCAGCAGTTGCCAAGAGGCATAAGAAACAATAATCCGGGAAACATACGGCATGGAGAGAACTGGTTGGGGTTAAATCCAAACGGGCGGAATATAGATTCCGCCTTTTGTGTTTTTACGGCTCCGGTCTATGGAATCCGAGCGTTGGCAAAAGTTCTGGTAAACTATAAACGAATCCATGGGTTAAATACGGTTCGCCAGATTGTCAGCCGCTATGCGCCGCCAAATGAGAACCAAACCACCGCCTATATTCAGTCGGTTGCGAAACAACTCGGTGTTTATCCGGATACGGTTATAGATATTGAGGAACGCGGTGTGCTGACAGTGTTTATAAAAGCAATCATCCGTATGGAAAACGGTATTCAGCCATATTCGGATGAACTCATTCAGCAAGGGATTGAATTATGCCAAAATTAAATAAACGTTCATGGATTCCACTGATTGGCTGGATTTTGTGTTATGGGTTCCTCAACAACTGCGTGATTGCACCATATTTTGATGTGGAACTTGTAGATTGGGAACAACTGCTGACCAGTCTGGGTATAATGCTTGGCATCAGTGGCGTGCGGGATATTGGAATGAGCAGGAGAAAAAAAGATGATGGAAATTCTAAAGAAATTTAAAGCGGTGTTTTTTGCGGCAATCGCTCTTTTTTTATACCTATTTGGTTATCGTCACGCCAAGGAAACCGCAGAAAAAGAACAGTTAAAAGGAGAAAATAATGCTCTCAAAATTGCTAAAAAAGCTCGCAACAGCTTGTCTAATCCTGCTGTCGTTGACCGGCTGCACAAAAAATACCGCCGGTAGTTTCTGCCTAATTTACGAACCGATCTTTGCCGATTATGAACGCGATACACCAGAGACAATTAAGCAGATTGATAGGAATAATGTTGTTTTCGAGGTATTGTGTGAGAGTTAAGCCCCCTTTTTAGGGGGCTATTTTGTTATAATAAATCATTTAGAAGATTCATGCATTTGATTTTTTGTTGCATATTTGCCCGTCCATATACATTTAATGTAAAGGACACATTTTTATGGCCTAAAATTTCGGATAATGATTTTACATCAAATTCGGGTATTTCTATGGCTCGGACAGCAAATGTGTGTCTAATTTCATGAAATTTTACGTTTCGTAAGTTATGTTTTTTCAAAAAACGTGCAAAAAACTGCCGATAAGTTCTTGGTTCTGTGGGTTTGTTTTTTCCTGTCAAAAAATATTGATTAGGACTATCTGTATAGTATTTTTTGATAATATTTACTAAAAGTGATGGGAGTGGAATTGTTCGTGCTGAGCTAGCAGTTTTGGGCGCACCGATATAAACATATGATGTTCCTTTAACTTTATCGTAAATTCTTTGTACAGTACGTTGGATTGTTATCGTTTTATCAATCAATGAAATATCCCGCATTTGCAAACCACACAATTCTCCTATTCGTACTCCTGTGAACAATGCTACAAGAATTCCGGCTGTTCTACGATTCATTTTCATATAGATGCATTGAATTAAAGCCAGTTCCTCGTCTTTTGATAAGGAAATTACTTTTTTTATTCCTAAATCTTTGGGATATTCGATTAAATCCCAATTTAACATTGGGATAATCTGTTCTTTATATGCAAAAATGAGACATAGGCGTAAAACAAGAATTATATCCCGAATTGTTTTTACAGTTAATCCCCCAGTTTTATCAAGACGTCCCTCATTATATAATGTATTAATATATGTTTGGATATCAGCCTCGGTAATGGTTGATATTTTCTTTTTTCCCATATAAGGAATTAAGTGGTTTTCTGAAATCAAAACAAAATTGGCATAAGTTGATGGGGTAATCATTGGTTGCTTTTGACATAACCATGTTTTTACCAATGTTTTGAATTGAGTATTTGGTGTTATTTTCATTTTATATTCTCCATTAAAAAGTTAATACCGGAGAATATTTTGCACAAAATGTTGGTAATTTAGGCAACTGAAAGATTTTAGGGGGTTCTCTCCCGCTTCAAGACCATTAATTGGGGATTATTTTCTCCTCTTTTAATGGTCTTGAGCCTCTTCCTAAATTACGTTTTTTAGAATTTAAAAATACATACAAAAAAACAAAATTAAATGAAGCTGTAGAACGAATACAACGTAGAGATCCCACATCTGAAGCACCTGTTATGATGTTATCTGCAGCCTCAGGTTTTATTATGCAATCAGAAAAATATTCTCGTGAAAATGCCGGACAGAGTTTAAAAAAGTATATTTTATTAAGAAAAGGAGAACTAGCATATAATCATGGAGCTTCTAAATATAAACCATTTGGATGTTGCTTTGAGTTAAAGGAGGACGAAGCTAGAATTCCATATGTTTATCATTGTTTTGCTGTTAAAGAAAATAATGATAAATCCTACATTGCAAGACTATTAAATAATCAAAAGATTGATCAGCAATTAAAACGATTGATTTCATCTAGTGTTAGAATGGATGGATTACTAAATATTTCATACGAAGAATATACAGGGATTGATCTATATTTACCTTCTCTACTAGAGCAGCAAAAAATCGCCGACTTTCTTTTCCTTGTTGACCGCCGGATTGAAAAACAACGCCAATTGGTCGAGAGCTTAAAGAAGTATAAAAGAGGATATTTTCAACGTATTATTTCGTCCTTGGAAACATCATCCTTTGAATTAAAAAATATTGTAGATGAATATAATGCTAAAAGCAAAATACAAAATGAATTCCCAATTTTATCTTCAACATTATCCGGAATAAAACTGCAAAATGATTATTTTAACAAACAAGCAGCTAGTGAAACAACGATAGGATATAAAATAGTTCCATTTGGATATTTTACATATAGGTCTATGAGTGACACCGGCGAATTTAGATTTAATTTACAAAATATAATTGAAAAAGGAATTGTTAGTCCGGCATACCCTGTTTTTAAAGTAAAAGAAGAATATAATGCCGAATTTGTGGAATATATATTGAATGAGACAGATAATATAAAAAGCCAACTTTTAATTAAAAAAGAAGGTGGGACAAGATACGCTCTAAGCTTTTCTAAATTTCAAACTCTAAAAATAGACTTACCGATAAAAAATGCTCAAGATAAAACGGTCTCGCAACTTAGATTTATAAACAAAGTTTTAACAAATGAGGAAAGAATTTTATCAAATCTTCAAAAATTAAAAAATGGTTTGCTACAGCAGATGTTTATATAAACATCTGTTGTAAAAGACCTTTTTTTAAAGATTGAGCTTTTTCCAATTCGCCCTCATTAAATTTTATTAATTTATTTAATTTTTCAAAAAAGTTTGAAAAATATACCCGATCTACCTCATTATAAGGAAATATAATATTTTTTTCTAAAAAATGCTGGGTGGTTATATTTATTGTGTTTTTTGCTCCTTTTTGGGCTAACGATCTAATATAATTATTAGCATACTGATATTGTTCAAAATATAAGTGCAATAAATTGCCTGTTGAGTAACTAGATGGTTTATATACCCCGTATAATGGAGATACGGCAACATCTTCTTTTATTTTACTTTGCTTTACAATCCCAAAAGGAAAATCACCAGTTGGACTTTTAGTATATACAACATCACCAAAATGTACCCTTCGGTATTTTGATGTATCTGAGGCAGAAAAGCTTCTTCCCAAATGTTCTATTTGATCAACTATTCCTTTTATGACTGCCACAGAACAAACACGTAATCCCACAGAGTTTCTATCATTAATTTCGGTTAGTAAATCACGCATAGGTATACTTTTATTGATTGGATTATTTTTATTAAATAAATGAAAAACTAAACCTCTTTTATACTTCTTTAAGCTCTCAACCAACTGCCGCTGTTTTTCGATACGTTGGTCAACGAGCGAGAGAAAATCTGCAATTTTTTGTTGCTCTGGTAGAGGGGGATAAGAAACATGAGTGTTAGAAAGATTGGTTTTACTTATTGAATACACTTTTATCCCTTGGAGTAAAGAAAGCAGTTGATGCCTATAAGCCGGAGAGTTCGTATAATATCCAAGATATTTTTGTGCAAATTTTATTTTAGGGCGACAAGGGATTGTATGTAAACCAGATATAATTTTAGATGTTCCGACATTAAATAATTCTGTGCATTTACCAGCAGTATAATCTTCAGCGGTATCAGCAATAATAATGTCTCCATCTTGCATATATTCATCCTTATATTTGCAATTTTCACATAAATAAGGAATTTCAGCCTGTGATGTATCCAAAATATTTCCAAATTTTATTAATACATCACCATAATGAATATTTCTTATTGTTCCATAATTTGTTAATTCAGCTCGTGAATGTGTATTATTACTTAATATTGTAAACAAGTCGGAAAAGTTTTTTTGTTGCCATTGGCTAGTAGAAAATTTTATATAAGGTAACTTAGCTTCAAGACCATTAAAAGAGGAGAAAATAATCCCCAATTAATGGTCTTGAGCCGAAACTAAGATTCCCTAATTTTATAGAAAAATGGACACGATTTGAAGCTGAGAATATATTTAAAAATATTACAGACAAAAATCATCCCACAGATACAGTTCTTACCATTCAACAAGGAAGAGGAACTCTACCAAGAGATTTATCAGGTCGAAATATTTTATATGATAACACAAATACTAAAAATTATAAAAGAGTTCAATTTGGAGATTTTATTATTCATTTACGTTCTTTTGAAGGCGGATTAGAAATGGCTAATGAGCAAGGTATTGTTAGCCCAGCATACACTATTTTAAGATACATCAAGCCCATTGCATTTGGTTTTTATAAAGCTTATTTTAGGACAAATGAATTTATAAATCATATATTAAGTAAGTCTGTTGAAGGAATTAGGGATGGCAAACAAATCAGCTATGATGCGTTTAAGTGGTTAGCTATTCCATATTGTCAATTAGAAGAACAACAAAAGATTGCTGATTTCCTTTCACTCGTTGATCAACGCATCGAAAAACAGCGTCAGTTGGTCGAGAGCTTAAAGAAGTATAAAAGAGGGTTATTATCCGCCATTTTTGACCATAAATTACGATTTAAGGATGAAAATGGAAATGATTATCCGGAATGGGATAACTTTGTTTTAGATAACTTAGGAAGTTTTTATAATGGGTTATCAGGAAAAAACAAAGACGATTTTGGAACTGGAAATTCAGAATACATCACATATATGAATGTATTTAAAAACACAATCGCTAATGAAACCATCTGTGAAAGAGTAAATATTTTACCTAACGAACATCAAAATATTGTAAATTTTGGAGATCTATTATTTACTCAATCATCAGAAACAATGGAAGAAGTAGGATTTTGTTCTGTTTGGAATTCTCATAAAAAAGTATTTTTAAACAGTTTTTGTTTTGGTCTTCATTTTAATAATTCAAAATTTGCATATCCACAATTCATGGCACATTATATGCGAAGCTATAAAATCAGGTTATTGATCATGCGTGAATCACAAGGAGCTACAAGAATTAATTTATCCTCCGAAAGATTAAAAAAAATAGAATTGTCATTACCTCCTTATAAGGAACAAAAGATTATTGCTCATTTTATTGAAAGGTATGACAATACAATTCAAAATGAAGAAAAAAAACTTGAAATGTTTAATAATCTAAAACAAGGCCTTTTACAGCAAATGTTTATATAAACATTTGCTGTAAAAGAGCTTTTTTAATATTCTGTAAGTATATGAAACTGAGTTCTGTACGCTCTATTAAATTTTCAAAATCTACCATAATTTTTGCTATTTTTTGCTGGGCTATGAAATCAGGAATGCTTATTTTTATACCATTTATATCTTTTAAATAGGCACAGTCCATAGTTCCTTTTGTTGTAATGGCTCTTATTTTTTGTTTAAAAATGCTTGAAGTGAAAAAGAAATAAAGAAATTCTACAGAAAAATTACTCTTTGGCACTATACCTAAAATTCCTTGTTTCGTGGTTACTGGTATTTTATTAATAGAACAAGCACCAATAGTTGCGCCGTTTGAATAAATAATACTATTTTCAGGAACAATCCATGCACTAGATTTTTTTAGTCCTTTTTCTGTAATAAAATATTTTGCGAAATTTAAATAATGTTGATTTAGATCATCTATTTTAATAAAAGGAATTTTTCCATTCTCATAATTTTCAGAATCTGATGTTGAAGGTGTTCCTCCCTCGGATGCCATTTCATAAATATTTTTGAACGATATTATGCTTTTATCAGAATCATTATAAAGCTTCAAAAATAACCCTCTTTTATACTTCTTTAAGCTCTCGACCAATTGGCGTTGTTTTTCAATCCGGCGGTCAACAAGGAAAAGAAAGTCGGCGATTTTTTGCTGCTCTAGTAGAGAGGGAAATTTGCATTTTATTTGTTTAATTTCGCTATTTGAAATTTCTAAAAATGTGGATCCTGATGCTTTTCTGAGCAATTCTTTTTTCTTAGTGTTTATTAGATAATAACAAAATTCATTATTAATTAAACTATTAGGAACTAATGATTGAAAACCTTGATTCGTTGCGCATTCTTTTTCTATAATAGAACATTCTCCAATAGTTGCTCTTGAAGTTAACAAAATAGTTTTTGGTGGAAGAAGTTTAGCACTTGAATTTTTTAATCCTTTTTCTGTAATGGTTCTTTTGCTTTTATTTACATACTTGTTATGACCAATTTCTGTTGGAGTAAACCATTGAATATTTCCATTCCAATATTCTAATTTTGTTGTATCAGGAGTTCCTCCACCAATGACATCTGCAACATCTTTGATGTATTTTTCATGCCAATTTTCATAAAATCCTGTAAACCGAAGTGACGGCTCAAGACCATTACTTGAGGATACATTTTGTTCATCAGAGGCTGTTTTTTGCAAAACTTCATTTGTCATAATTTAGTTCTCCTCTGCGAACGGAAAATCTAATCCTAATTCATCAAAATAAGGTTTGAGCTCAGTATTGATGCTTTTTATTTCTGTTTGTAACTGTTTGATCTCTGCTGATACCGCATTAAGATCAATTTCTTCCTCTTTCTCAAAAGTGTCAACATATCTCGGGATATTCAAATTAAATCCATTTTCTGCGATTTCTTCCATCGTTGCAACATGGGCATATTTTTCAACATCTTCACGTTTTACATATGTTTCCACGATTTTATCAATATCGCAATCTCTTAAAATATTTTGATTTTTGCCGGATTCATAATCCTTAGATGCATCAATGAATAAAATGTTGTTTGCGTTGGCATTGCGGTTTTTCTTTAATACAAGCACACACACTGGGATGCCGGTTCCAAAAAACAAATTAGCCGGCAAACCAATAACGGCATCTAAAATATTTAATTTTTCTATCAAATATTTACGAATAACCTCTTCAGCAGCACCGCGAAACAGAACACCATGGGGGAGAAGAACTGCGATGCGTCCATCTTCATCCATGTGGTGAACCATGTGTTGCACGAAGGCAAAGTCTGCTTTGCTTTTGGGAGCAAGTTTGCCATATTCGTTAAAACGTTCATCTTCTAAAAATTTGTCATCTGCTGACCAATTGGCAGAATATGGCGGATTTGCAACCTGAATACGGTATTGTTTATCTTTGGCCTTTTCTTCAAAATAGTCATGTTCTAAAGTATCGCCATTATAAATTTCAAAATTTTGGTAGGGAATACCGCGCAAAATCATATTCATTCTGGCGAGATTATAAGTTGTAGACGTCAATTCTTGGCCATAATAGTTGCGAACATTTACATATTTTTTCAAACGCAACAACAATGAACCTGAACCACAAGTAGGGTCGGCAGCGGCTTTTACATCCGTCAGACCATAGCAGGCTAAGCGGCAAAGCAACTCAGCCGGAGCTGCCGGCGTATAAAATTCTCCGGCTTTTTTGCCGGCAGTGGCAGCAAACTGTCCAATTAAATATTCATATGCATTACCTAAAATGTCAATTTTAGTATCTTCAACGCCAAACTCAATCTCATCCAAGGCTGATATGATTTTCGCCATAACGGAAGAGCGGTCTTTTACTGTATGTCCCAGTTTAGTCGAATCGAGTTGCATATCAGAAAACAGTCCGTCAAAATCTTCTTCGGACTCATTGCCCTGAGTAGATGCCATAAGACTGTTAATTGCTTTTTGCAGAAATTCGATATCAAAAGAACGATTTTCGACCATATGAACCATTTTTCGGAACAAGTATTGTGGTTCAATAACAAAACCTAAATCTCGCAAAGATTCTTCAATAACAGCTTCTTTCAATTCTGAATCATTCCATGCTTCTTCATAGTTCAGGCCGTCGTCATGTAAAATTTTGGCCATGTATTTTTCTGTTCTGTCAGAAAGGTAATAATAGAAAATCATTCCCAAAATGTAGTTTTTAAACTCATAGGCTTCCATGTTGCCGCGCAGAGCATTGGCCATGCTCCAGAGTTTATTACATAATTCTTTTTGATGGGTTTGGATATTATCCATAGTTTAGTTCCTTTCTTATTGAAATTTTTCTGCAAGATTTTTAATGAAACTGACGATACGAGAGACAAGCGCCCGCTTTTTAAGAAGAGGCATAGGTGTTTTAATTCTATCACGGATACCACCGGTATTAATAACGCCCGAAAACTCAAATTCAGAGATCACATCAGTCAATATTTGGGCATCTACATCTTCTTTTTTGGCAAATTCTTGAATTTCTTTATTCTTTTCTGCATTTTCAAAATCATTATAAGCCGCATCGATTTCATCTCCGTTACTTAGACCTTTGACAACCTTGTCCAAGAAAGAGCGCAGGAGTTCAACTTTGCGTAGCAATAATGGATTATCTGCTCTATCCAATTCGTCTTCAATTTGTTTGATATCATAACTTTTTTGTTTTGGATCATCAAAATGAATATTGCGAATAAGATTCATAATGTAAGCTACATTAATCCGATTACTTTCCATTAACTCTATACAGAAATCGACATCATTCAGAACGGATACAACTTCTTTTTCCGTTTGAGTTTTGTGGTAAAGCATTAAATATTTGCTTTTATAGTCTTGATATTCCTGATCTCCCATCAACAAAGTTTCACTATCTATGCTAAATTCAATAAATGTGCGCAGAGAGTTTAAATATTTGGTCAGCTCGCGGAAAAGTTCTACAAACTTTCGTTGATCTTCCTCATTTTGCAATGTATCAATTGCGGATGGTTCTAAGGCGATATCCCTGATTTTTAAGACAACTTCGTTATATTTACCCACAAAATATTCATAGCCTGGGGTTAATACGCCATCATTTTGCCCCTGAGAAAATAATGCAATTGCATCATCAGTGCGCTTTTTCAGATTCCGATAACAGATAATGATACCAAACGGTTTGGTTTCTTTTTCTACACGATTGGTTCTGGAATATGCTTGAAGTAAATCATGATATCTTAAATCTTTATCGACATACAAAACAGATAACGGTTTACTATCAAATCCAGTCAAAAACATATTTACAACCAGTAATATATCTAAGGATTTGGTCTTTTTTCCTTTGACGCGGTCTGATATATCTTTGTGGTACGCGTGGAATGTATCCGTGGAAAAATTAGTAGAAAATGTTTGATTATAGTCTTTAATAATCCGTTCCAAAGCATCGCGACTATGCTCATCCTTACCTTCGGCATCCTCGTTTTGACCATATGAAAAAATACCGCTAATTGTTAGCTTATGATCTATTTTTTTGAAAATTTCATAATATTTAATGAGCATCGGAATCGAAGATACTGCAAAAATAGCTGTATATTGCCCATTTCTGGTTTTAGCCATATGATTGGAAACAATATGATTGGCAATCATTGTCATACGTTCATCAGCCATATAAAGCTCATTAACATCAATTGCTTCTGCTCTTGTTTGGTCATTTTCATCAAAATCGCCCTCAATTGTTTTGATGTATTCGACATGAAACCCAAGAACATTATTATCAAAAATAGCATTTTTTATGAGGTAGTTGTGCAAACAGTCGCCAAACAGTTTTCCTGTTGTTTGTAAGATTTTTCCTTCAACTTTTCCATTTTCTTCAAAACGCGGCGTTCCGGTAAAACCAAAAAACTGTGCTTTATGGAAATGGCGGACAATGTCTTTATGCATTTCGCCAAATTGGCTACGGTGGCATTCATCAATAATAAAGACAACTTTTTCGTCTTTGTATAGCTCCATTACTTTAGCATGTTGCGGACGCTTAATGGCATTGGACATTTTTTGAATAGTGGTAACAATAAGCTGTTTGTTTTTATCTTTTATTTGTTTAACAAGTACATTGGTTTTGTCTGTAGCATCTACAGAACCCAGCTCAAATTTGTTAAATTCTTCCGTTGTTTGAGAATCTAGATCTTTACGGTCAACAAGGAATATTACCTTTTTGATGTTTGGATTGGAAGCAAGGATTTGAGCGGTTTTGAAAGATGTCAAAGTTTTACCAGCTCCGGTAGTATGCCAAATATAAGCGTTTTTATCAGTTAAAGTTGCCTGTCTTACCAATGCTTCAACTGCATATACCTGATATGGACGCATAATCATCATTAACTTATCAGTATCATTCAAAATTGTAAATTTTGTGAGCATTTTGATAATATGATCACGTGCCAAGAAGCTAACGGAAAATTCTTTTAAATTAGTAATCCGGATATTGTTTTCATCTGTCCAGAAAAATGCAAGACTGTATAAGAGTTCTTTATCAGAATTAGCAAAATAGTTTGTATCCACACCATTGGACACGACAAACGTTTGGATAAAGTGATAAAGGCCATTATACGAATGCTTTTTGTATCGCATAACTTGATTAACAGCCTCTTTAATATCTACGCCGCGACGTTTTAATTCTATTTGAACTAGTGGGAGGCCGTTGACAAGAAGTGTTACATCATAACGATTTACATATTTACCAACAACTGTTGTTTGGTGTGTGACTTGAAAAATATTCTTTGTATGATCTTCATCAAGAAGCGATAGATAGATCTTTTTGCCATCATCACACTCTAATATGAATTTATCACGGAGAATTTTAGCACTTTGGAACACGCTTTTGCCTAAGAGGTGGTTTAAAACGCGTTCCCATTCCTTATCTGTTAATGGCTTATCTAATTTTGCAGCATTAAAGCGAGCAAATTGCTCTTTAAAATTTGCCTCTAGTTCTTCGTAATTTTGGATGTTTGCTGATTCGTATCCCTGGTTTTTCAGTTGTTCTATCAACAAATTTTCCAATTCGGCTTCACTCTGATATGCCATAAAACACTCCGTAATATAATAATCCTCAAGCATAATACATAATAATATTTTTTATTGCAAGTGAATGGATAAAAATACTTACAGATTTGATTTTTCATAAAAACTTTTATTTTCAAGTATTAAGTCATAACTTTATTATAAAATTGTATTTAAATTCACTTTTCTCTCCTAAACTTACATAACCTCTAGGATTACAAACCACGCGACAATTGCCTATATGATAGTCGCAGGCAGTATGAATGTGGCCATGACACCAAAGTTTAATATTGGGACGGTTCAAAATAAATTGTTCCAGATTACTGGCAAAAGCCGGTGTTGTTTTGTCAGAAAGATAGACATCTGGAATGGACTTTATGCTTGGAGCATGGTGCGTAACCACAACAATTTTTTTGTTAGGAAATTTTTGGCATGCATGATCTATGCTTTTCAGAGTGGAGTTAAACATTTTTTCAGTATCGCTGGGACGAAGTTGGCGAATCCATTCTTTGGCCACCAATTCCTGAAAGTTTTTTCTGTTTTCTTCTTTGATATGCTTGGTGTTGGTGTAGTTATAGCGAAAATCATTCATCAACTGAGAAGCATATAATTTATGCAGTGTCTGAAATGCTTTGCCATATAAGTTAAAATCCGTCCATAAAATTCCACCGACAAAAACAATGTCGTCTACCATTTTGAAATCATTTTTGAGGTATGTCACCGTGGCGGTGGTTGGATACTCGTAGGACAAGAGGTTCTCTATATACTGGATTGAATGTTGCGAATCGTAGCCAATGTGGTTGCCTTCAACAAAAACGCCTTGTTTTATGTTTTGATTTATCCATTCTATTGTTTGTTCGGGATTTCCTGAAATATCACCGCATAATACTGTAAAAATTTCCTTGTCTTCCAATAAAAAGGGAATTTTCTGGTTTATATCCAGATGCAAATCAGATAAAATGCGTATTTTCATATAATTGCTTCCGTCATTCCCCAAAATGATTAAAATGTCGCTCTTTAAATAAGGCTGTCATTGTCGGTATTGATGCTGTCAAGCTCCACAATAGAGGCAAACTGCTGATAAATTTCCGGTTCGTGCATTTTGAGGTATCCGACAACTCTGGGATTGGCAAAAATACTTCTAATGTATCCTTTTACTAAAGTTAGATTGAGGACATCAATACCGTATTTGTCTTCCATAATTTTGTATTCTCCTTGGATTTTAGACACTTCATTTTCGAGCCGTCCAAGCTTTTCCATATCCAACGTGCAAGAACGTTTAATAGGATTTACCAATTGTTTATCAGAACTTGCCAGCCAAATGGAACGAGCGAATTTTGCGCTGAAATTTCCCATGTCCGTCATAAGGTACGCGGCTTCGACTTGGCGTTGCGGCTTCATTTTCTTTAAATATGTGAAGACACTGCCGGAGATGACTTTATCATTGAGTATTTCCGCTGCTTCGGCACAGATACCATCTAACAGGTTCTTTTTTCTGATAATGTTTGCAACGTCAAAATCCAAGGCTTTTGCGAGCCGCTCAGGCGTGACTCCGCGTTCTATGGCTTTGACGATCATTTTGTGCTCTTGGACATTGGATAGACGATTGACATGTTTATTGTAGGTAAAGGCTTCATCATCTTTGGACATTAGACAACTGACCGTTGAAAAACCAAGTTGTTTAAGCGCCGAAACTCTCAGATGTCCATCAAGCAGGAGATATTTTCCATTTTTCACCGTAACAACGGGAGGTTCGATAATTCCTACTTCCTTTATTGAGGCGAGAATAACCTGAAATTTTCTACCCATTAATAATTGAGGAGGAATTTCCTTAGAAAAATGCAATTCTTCAATATTAATCTTGAGAATTTCGTTTTCAAAGGCGGGAAGCAATAGTTGTTCAGACATCTTGATTGACCTTTTCCGATATAAATTGCGGCAATTTTTCTAAATTTTCAGCTTTTAGCAGGTTGGCAAAATTACTGTCTACCAAAAGTTTCTTAAAACTTTCAATCAAGAATATAAGCGTACTTTCTACTTTATCCGCTTTCCTGATCAGCAAACGCTTTTTGCTTATTTCCTGTTCATATATCTTGTTTAAATCCGCCGGAGATAGAGGTTTGTGCTGATGCGCTCTTGAGCGCAGGCCTTTTCCGCTTTTTTTACGTTGTTCTATGATTTTTTTTATTTGTCCGATTTTATTTCCGCGGATTAGATTTTGTTCATAGGCATCCTGCAACAGTGATTGCATTTCACTGTCCGGCGTTTCTATGATTTGAATTGCAACGTTCAGCGGCACTTTGTTTGTTTCAACGGCATTAATTAATCTTTCTTCGCCACGATCCTGCAATTTTAACATTTGGTTGATGTAATCCTTTCCCAATCCTGTTTTCTCCGCTATTTCATTGGAATTGTAACCATTGTCTCTCAGCTGTTTCACATTTTTAAAAAGCTCATACGGCTGGTAATTTTTGCGGGCGATGTTTTCAACCAGACTCATGATAAGAGAATCTTCCTCATTGGCATCAACAATAATAGCAGGAATAGTTGTTTGATTTTTTGCCATATAGGCTTCAAGCCTGCCTTGTCCACAAACTAAATCATATTCATATCCATCTTGTGGAACAGCTTTTTTGGAAATCGTAATCGGGCGCTTTAATCCAACATCTTCAATATTCTGACGGATTTCTTTGGCTATTTGTTTATTACGTTCTCTGGGATTCAACACGAAAATTTTATTGATTTCCACGTTGCGCAATTCTCTGTTCATTGTTTTACCTCCCGGATAGATATGCATTTCGCCATTTCGTAAAGATAGTCCATGTTCTCAAAACGGTAAGAATCGATAAATCCTGCATTGTGTTCATCCAATTTTATATTTGGGAGTCTAAAATCCAGTGAAGGAAGCAGGTAATAGTCTAATACGCTGGCATTATCTGCCTTCATCCTGACGGCGATGGTTACATCAGGATTGAGAATCGTGTCAAAACGTACTTTCCAGCGGTATTTCCCATTGTTTAGGCTGTTACATCGGCAAATAACCAAAGATGCGGAAAACATATCGTTAACATTAAGCAAATTTCCACTTTCATTTAGTTTAACCTCCGCTCCGCAATCCATAAGCTTTTGTATGGTGTCTTGGATATTTTCCTGATGCAATTCCCGCAGATATCTGTTAATCTCGACATATCTGAAATCCCGTCCCGGATCAAAACCAATCAGCCGGTAGGCGCGCACCAATCCGCCAAACCGTCCCGAATAAGCTGCGCTGGAAGGCATGTCTTCTGCCTCATCTATGACTATGGCTGATAAATATCCTTTTTTATTCTGCAATTCTTTAAGTTTTTGCAACATTTCTTCATCGGAGAGTTTTCTGCATCGGGCGGCAAATATCCCTTTAGCCATAAAAAACAGACTGGGATCGACGATACCCTGAAAAGCCTGATCTTTCCTGATCCACATGTCTTCTGGATTGCGTACCCTTTTTATTTTTAACTTAAATGATATGCGGTTGAATATATTGTTCCCTATATATTTTTCGTTGCTGAGAACTTCCCGAACCGTTGCTTTGGTCCACTCTTTGTTTAGATCCGTTCTAACACCCCTGCGGTTCAGTTCATCAGCTATCCATCCTTCATTTCTGCCTTCGCAGACAAACGCCCTGTACATCCAACGGACGTTTTCCTGTTCTTCTTCAGATCCCGGCACCAAGATTACCCGATCTGTTGCAATGCTCTTATGTTCACCCCGCGCCAAAATTCCCTTATGATTTCCATGTTCATCAATCAACATTCTTCTCAAGCCGTATCCGGCGGGGCCGCCCTGTCTGTATCCCAGTGTTATAAGTCTTGACTGTCCCGTAAATACTTTGCCCGACAGTTCTCGGCTGTATTCTGCGGCCATTGTTCTTTTCACGCCTTTGACAATAGTGGATATCGGACTGTCGTCATTTTCAAATTGCTCGGCACAGTACTGCACGCGAACCCCGGAACGCTTGCATATATATTCGTAGTAGGCGCTTTCGTCCGCATCTTGGAATCTTCCCCAACGCGTGACATCCAGAACCAATATGGCCTTGTATTTGACGTTTTTGTTTTGAACATCATCAATCATCCGTTGCAAAGATGCTCTACCGGCAATATTTAAGCCGCTTTTCCCCTCATCAGAATATATTTGTATTATTTCGTAGCCGTGCTTATCCGCATAGTCTCGTATTGCCGCCATTTGATTTTCCGGGGAATATTTCTGGTGTTCCGTCGACATGCGCACATATGCGGCCGCTTTTGTTTTCTCCTCCATTTTTGTATAGTTTAACAGCATATTTTTCTCTTCTTAACATTAAAAATTTTCAATGGCATTGTACCATTTCTTTTTAATTGTTAATGAAAGGATATAAAATGTCTAATACTAAAAAGCACCAGAAGTGGTGCAAAAAAACACTTGACGTCATTGTTTTTACAAACAACTGGGATTTATCTGAAGCGCTGAAAAGAATGCTCGCAGAGCATTATCGACGCAATGTATCAAAACATGTCGCTCATGATCTTTCCCTAAATTTGTATACAGTGCGCAACTGGTACAACAAAGGTACTGGATTGAAGGCCTATGATTTGCTTAAGTTGTTGGAAAACTACGACTTTATTCGTGATTTTCTCGGTTTTAGAAAAATCATCCCCAATAATCGGATAACAGGAAAGAAAAACAGGGAAGAAATACGTAAGAAAATCCTTGATTTACTTTCAAATAATCCGAAAATGACAATGAATGAGCTGGCACTGGCTCTTGAAATTACGCCAAAATCGGTGGAATGGAGGCTGTATCAGCTTGTTAAAGAGAAGAAAGTCGCCCGAATAGGCGCTGCAAAAAACGGCATGTGGCTGGTTCGGAGATAAAATTTCTTTATTGATTTTTTACATTATTATTGTAGTGTATGCATAGGCATGGGTTTACTGTCTGTGCTTAGCGCCGGAAAAATGGCGCGGAGGTCGTAAGAAACCTTTCCTTATGCGGCGTGGGATATTCGCCGTTAGATTTGTCGCCTGCATTTTGCGGGCGGTGATGAATATATCCCCGATTGAAACTGTGTTTTGGTCGGGGAGCTTTTAGCGTATGCAACAGGAGTCCCCGGACTTCAAAAGGCTAAAAGGATCAACTCATAAGGATGATTTCTTAACTCTCCGGCCGCCTTAATTCCAAGGTGGTCTTTTTATATGTGGGTTGATGCTAAAAATATTTTTTTATGCACTTTTATATTACTGCTTAACGGTTCAGACCGCCCATCCCGTGGTGGAAATAGCTTTTACTCCGTCAAAAGTGTGTGAAGAAAAAATTATCGAACTTATTAATAACAGCCAGAGCTCTATTGATGTTGCTGTGTATTCCATAAACAATCAACAAATTATAGAAGCCCTGTACAGAGCCAGACAAAGGGATGTTTCCATTCGTATCCTGACAGATAAGTTGCAAGCTTCCGGAAAGTACTCAAAAGTTGAGGAAATGCACAGCAATGGCCTGAATATCCGAGTGCATACAAAAAATAAGATTGAACATAACAAATTTGCTGTCTTTGACGGAAAATCCGCATCAACCGGTTCGTTCAACTGGACGAATGCCGCTACCAGCAAAAACAGCGAAAATTGCTTGTTTTTGATAAATGAACTTGATTATGCAAAAATTTATCAACAGCGTTTTGATGAATTATGGGAGATGAATACGAAAACCAAATCTGAGCAATGGTTTGAAAAACGGAGAATAAGAAATGAACATAACAATTAAGTCTCTTGGAACAGGTATTCTGATTGCTTAAGGAAGTGCGCATGCAGATGGATAAACTGAGAGATAGAAAGGTAAACTAAATGAGTAGAACAAAAAGAGTATTCGGATTGGGAAGTTTTTTCCTATCAGATGAAGAAAGAAAAGAAGTCCATAGATATTTAATGATGCAGTTGCAAGGCAAACTTCCGCAGCCTATCGAAAATTTAACCTTAAACAAATATTTCGAACTGGTTAAAGAAATAGAATTGGCTTTTTGCGATGAGAATGGTTTTTCAAAACGTTTTGGATATGAAGATAGACTGGTTAATTTCAAAAACATGGAGGCGGAAGAAGTTGCACGAAGGACAATGGATGGAAGGCAAATGTTTTATTCTGACTACGGACATCCGGAAGGTGTTTTGGCCGACCGAGACCACGATAGTCCAGAAGAATTCAAGTGGTGGCTGTTTAACTATGTCCATCTGGGGCATCCCTGGGAAACATCTGTAGGTAACTTTAATCCAGGCTTTTTATGGAAGCAAGGCTATAATCATAAAAATGTAGGCTATGATAAAAAGAATTATCAGCAGTATGCCTCCAACAAATGGGTTTTCTATTTTTCCCGCTGTCACCGCAATACTGTTTATGCCATGCGTGCATTTATACGGCTTAGAAAATTAGGCTATCCTGTCATTTGGGACCAAGGAGAGTATGATTTGCGAGAACTGACAAAAAAATACTTCGTTGATCTGTCTAAACAGCCGAATTGGTATGATATGGATGAAACAATGTATGATATGCTAATAAATAAGTTTATCCGCTGAAATTGCTTGTCATTTGTCTTGTTAACTTGATTTTTACCGTCTGTTTGGTTATACTTAGCCAGTTATTGCCGGAGGTATTATGGAACATTTTGAAGAGTATAAAAAGCAGGGGGAACCGGAAAAATTACAAAAGGCTGAAAACTGGGGTGTTGCCATTGGTTTACAGCAGGTTGATAATCTGACTCCGTCCAAATATCTGATTGAAGTTGCAAAGGATAATATTGAAGGAAAAATCTCTATTGATGAGGCCAGCGAACAGGTCAGTCAGTATTATAAAAAAAATCCGGCTAAGACCCTCAAGGAGCATAATGAAAAAGAAGCGGATGAGGTTTCTGCTCGAATTGCAAAACTTTTAAGCACACATACTTTTTCTTTCAGTCCCGCTGAATTAATTTCCATTCATAAGGCTTTGTTTAGCGGAATATTTGATGATGAGATTGCCGGCAAAATCCGCGCATACGATATTACCAAAAAAGAACCGATATTAAACGGTGATACGGTTATTTACGGTCGGGCTGACAGTATTATGGAAACGCTTGATTATGATTTTGGGCAGGAAAAAAAGTTTAATTATAAAGGGCTGTCTAAACGTGAAAAAGTGGAACAACTGGCTAAATTTACGTCTGGAATCTGGCAAATCCATCCCTTCGGTGAGGGAAACACCCGTGCAACTGCGGTTTTTATCATTAAATATCTTTATACTTTGGGATTTGTAACCAATAACGATCTTTTTGAGCAAAATTCCAAGTATTTTCGTAATGCTTTGGTACGGGCAAATTATCAAAATCTGAATCAAGATATTTATTATACAATGGAATATCTAAATAAATTTTTCGGGAATCTGTTGTTAGGTGAAAAGAATCTGTTGGATAATCGCGAAATGCAGATAAAAACCATCTCCGAGACAAATGATGCCCTAAAAAGTAAGGAGAAAAGTAAGGAGAAAAGTAAGGAGAAAATTTTGCAGATTATTGCAAATAATCCTTATATTACCACCAGAGAATTATCTGAAATAACCGGTTTAAGCATTGCCGGTGTAGAAAAAAACATGCGCCAGATGAAAGAAAAAGGGTTTATTCGCCGTGTCGGACCGGACAAAGGTGGCCACTGGGAAGTCTTGAATGATCAGAAATAAGGTGCAATGATTAAAGTTTTATTTGTCTGTCTTGGAAATATTTGCCGATCGCCGATGGCGGAGTTTGTGTTGAAACAAATGGTCGCAGAAAAAGGACTGGCAGATCATTTTGAAATAGATTCCGCGGCCACGGAAGGATACAACGAGATGTGCCATGCCGGTATTCATCATGGAACACGCCAAATGCTGAAATCCATGCATGTGCCGTTTGAAGAGCATTATTCCCGCCGTATACGCCCGCATGATTATGCGTGTTTTGATTATATCCTGGCAATGGATGACAGCAACATTGAAGATATTCAATCATTGGTCGGCATGGATACCGAACACAAAATCTATCGTCTGCTGGATTTTACAGACCATCCGCGCAATATTAAAGATCCGTGGTACACTGGAAATTTTGACGAAACTTACCGGGATATCGTTGAGGGCTGTCAGGCATTTTTAGAGTATTTAAAAGGAAATTTGAACAATGACCTCTGAAAAAAATTTTGTTCCCCTGATTAAACAGGCACTAACTAATATTGTGGAAAATATAGAATTTAAGAAAACTAATAGTACAGCGCTTTTATCTTTGAGAATTTTATCTAGTGCAATTTTGGCTCTTTGCCGAGATGCTTTTTCTTTATTGGAAAACAATCGTATATTTACTGCTTGTTCTTTAGTCTGCCAGGCAACTGAAGCCCAAATACAACTACTGTGCATTGATAAACTATATGATACCAAAGGTCGGGATTATTATGAATTTGCTTTTATAGAACAACTAAAAAGTTTACCTATAAATCCACACTGGCAAGAAAAAACTCTACAACGTATGCACTATTATAATTGTGAACGATTTTATAATGGAAAAGGTAAAAATACAGCAGATTTCAATAGTTATGATAAAAATTGGTATAGAAGCTTTGCAAACAGCATCAAAGATTTAAGCAAGATTGCTTTTCCTCATTTTAAAGAATTATTTCATAATCAGGGTATTAGTTTTTTTGAAGAAAACTTAGATATTGATCTACTCTATGAAAATTATCAAACTTTGTGCTCTTTTAAGCACTTATCCCCCTTTATTGTCGGCAATACATTTTCAGTACAGGACAAATTATTTGAAGAACAAATGATGAACCATCGAAATGTCGCATTAACAGGAATATACACAGCATTAATATCTGTAATATTCGTCCTTAATAGACATAATGAACAAATACCTACAAAAGGATGCTTGTTTTAGGTACTGGCAAGTTCAAAAAATATTTTTGTTTTCTGTTTAAGACAATTTTATGCAATAATTTAACTTGAAATTTACTTGTCTTATAATATAGTATGCTTGTTGCTTTTATCAAAATATATATTGTAATGAAAAATTGGTTCAAATTGTTAAAAATTAGTATCTACAAATGTTCTGCTCGTCTTTGTGGGGTACTTTGTGTTATCTTTATTTTTATGATAGGTGCATGTTGTTTTTTGCAATGGACTAAACCTCAATATGAGAAATTTTATTTTAATAATTTTGTTGTTATGGAACCAAATAACTTAAATAAGAGAGAAAAAATATACATTGATAGATTAATAGCTAAAAATAGAATCATACCAATTGATGAAATTTATGGAAAAACACTAAGTTATTATGATTCCTTAATATCTGTTCTCACTATTTTTATTGCTGTTTTAACAACTCTTTTAGGGCTTTTGGCATTTACATCATGGTTTTCATTAAAAGCCAAAGTAAAGAATGACGTTCAAGAAATAAAACACGGTTTAAAAGGAGAAATTGATACAGAAATACAAAAGGTTGTATCTTCTGAATTTTATAAAACCTGGTTAACAACGGAAGTATTTGGAAAATATATTGCTGAGAATAAAGATAAGTTATTCCCCGATGCATCTAATGTTAATATTGATCAATTGATTAATGATATAATTGAAAGAATAAAACAAGATATAAAAGATAACAAAAAAGAAATTAAGCTCCCTGAAAATTTGGAAGAAGGAGATTAATATGGCAACAAACTTAGAAAACATTGAGACTTTTTTTAATGAAAATCAGCCAACAAAACAAAAAACATCTATAAATACTTCTTCAATGGAAGTATTATCAATTAATGATATATTAAAAAAAGCACATGATCTTAATATTGAGACCGATCCGTTAGATATTAAATCAGTTGTTAAGAACATTTTTAATATTGAAATTAAAGAAGATAAATTTGATAAAGGGGTATCTGGATTTTTGGAAAGAATTGGGGGCAAATGGTGTATTTTTGTAAATAAATATGAAAGTGAATTGAGAAAACGCTTTACTATTGCTCACGAGCTTGGTCACTTTATAAAACATCGTGATCGCTATATGATTTCGGGAAGCTCTATTCCTGATTTGATTTTCTTCAGAGATAATACTGTTGATCTTACAGAGAAAGAAGCAAACGATTTTGCTGCAGAATTATTAATGCCTAAGGATGTTTTTATAGAAAAAATAAAATCTGGCTGTAATACATTAGATAAACTATCAGAGGCGTTTCAATTATCTACGTCTGCAGTAAAATATAGAGCTTATAAACTAGGGTTAATATCGGAGTATATCTAATGATAGAGTATCTATACTGTCCAATATTGAAAACTCGTCAATCAGAAATTGATGCTTATGATATGTTAGCTCCAGCAGTTAAAGATGCAATATTACCAATAATCGAAATGACTGGAGCTCTAGGCTATACATATCCCAAAAATTATAAAATTGAAAAATTACGGCATACTCATAGAAGTGGCGATATATATAAAAAAATAAATAAAATATTAGACCTTGTACAAAATAGGCATTTTATTTTAGACATTACAGATGATGAAAGCCTTATGTATGATGGATTAAAAGAAGATGGGGGATTACTAGATCCTAATAATGGATATGAAAAATGGATTTCATTTTTAAATAAGGATGATAAATTTAAAAAATTAGTAATACCAACAATACAATTCGACACTAATTATAAAGAAGATTTAATTGAACAGATAAAAAAGTTAGATAATTCTTTTAAATATCTTGCTGTTAAATTACCTGCATTTACTTCATCGAAAAATGTATTTTCTTCTGATATTGTTTTCAATGAATCAATTCAGCGTATTATATCTTGGATTGCTCAATTTATCAAAAGCAGAAAACTGATATTGATTATTGATTTTGGTTATATTAAGAATTTTGATATATATGAGACTATAATAGATAAAGGAATGCAACAATTTAACAGTCTTGATATAATAAAGGCTATTGTTCCTGTATCATCAAGTTTTCCTAATTTTGTTGTTTCTGTATCAAAGCCAATTAGATCTTTTGAAAATACTATAAGTAGTGTTGTAAAAAAATATGTTCAGCATTTTGATATTCCTGTTGTACATGGAGACTATGCTGCTATACATCCTACAAAATATGAAATGGGAGGAGGAGGATGGATTCCTCGTATAGATTATGTTGTTAGAGATGAAATAGGGCAACCAGTTTGTTATGATTATGCTCGAGGAAACAAAAAGAATACAAGTTCAGAATACCCTATTTTAGCACGTCTGGTTATTGATAGTTATAATTATAAACCTATAACTGAAATTATCACAGAAGGGGACATAAGGATAAGAAATAGAGCAAATAATGGCGAAGAAGGAAAAGCGCCCTCATATTGGATTGCAGTAAGGTCAAATTTATATGTTACAGCACAATATCTCTATATTAAAAAAGTAACATTTGGGAGTTTATTCTTGTAATTGTTCTTAAATCTTCTATAGTTGTGTAATTTCCTCTATCAAGAAGAAAATATTTATATTTTGCTCCATAACGATTATTTAATGAGGTAAGTATCTGGGCTTTTATTTTATCTACGGTAAGGATATTTTGTGCATTTTTTTGCAACTGATCTAAGTCTAATTTTTTACTATTTAATAGCACTTCTAAATCTTTTTTCCACAAGAGTAAAATAAGATCATTTTTTTTAAATTTTTTAATTTTTTTAGCCTCTCTTTTTATCATTATTTCCTTGTCATATACTAATATTCCAATTTGGGACGGTAACTCTGCTAATTCTTTTGAAAATTTAAATTTTTTATCAATAACAACATAAACGAAATCAAAAATTTTTTTATAATCTAAAATTTGAGATTTTAAATTTTTTAATGAATCAAGCTCACTTTTAATTTCAAAGCCTAATAAATTATTATTGCTTATCATTATTAAATCGGCTCTACGATTTCCTTTAAAGAACGGTACTTCATTTGCAATTAAATCAGCTGTATAATTTTTAAGCCAAAAATCAATTAAAGATGTTTTCACAAATGAAGCATCATTTTTTGTAATATAATCCATCAAAATATTCCTTATAAACTTTTCTCAATTTTTCTTTAACCTGCGTTTTCTTCAAAGTTTTAACCTATTCAATAAACTTACTGAAAACTTCACGATTATAATTTAATATATATACACGTTAGAGTTTTGGGCATATCTTATTCCTTTTGATAATAATACGTTTGGGAAGCTTTTCACTACTTAACGCCTGTCCGACAAAGTCAAAAGCAATATCCGCAATATCTTTTAGCCGGTCTAACATTCCCAAAACATAGAGAGCTGTAGCATAAATTCCCATTGACACAGTCGGCCGTCCATCTTCAACGGATTTTAGCGTAACACGAGAAATACCGACACGTTCTGCCATCAGCGCTACTGGAATACGGCGGCGGATACGTGCTTCTCTTATATCTTTTCCAAGCTTTTTCAAAGCCTTTTTAACAGGTATCGGCGTAGTCAATTTTTGTCTCATGTTTCACCATTATGTAAAATATATTTTACTTTATTTGCTTTAATGTATAATATATTTTGTTTTATGTCAATGAGTTTTATTTATTAAAAAAAATTTCCACCGAGAGATAACTAATTGTGATTTAAAGGAGTTATATATAATGATTCTGATAGATTCGAGATTTTGAAGGTCTGAGGTGGCGGATTTTTGCTAAAGGTTTGATATTTTTTTTAATATTATGCAAAATCAGGGTGTTATTTCTTATATTTTTCCTCACTTTGGTTTGAATGCACAACCATTAATGAAAAGCCGGTTCTTGTGACCGGCTTTTTTTGAATTGTGCGGCTGGAGTTTAACCCGCAAAGAAGCGGGTTTACGGCAGGCGGCAGCAAGATGCGGGTATGACGATCGGCGAAGCTGATAAGCGGTGCGGAGCGACGGAGAGGGCGAATGAAGAACCGATCCTGCCCATGCGGCCGGTAAGATTTATGAGTCTGATGATTTCCGGCTCATTTTTTTATGCCTGAAAGTCTTTCTGTTCAGTCAGGCTTCAACTGCAAGGTGAATTAACTTTCTGCTTCAAATCCGTATAATTGATTATAAACGTCAAAATTAGTTTTGCCGAATTTTTGATCTTCGGCTATACTCTCCGGGAGAGAAAGGAAAAACCACTGCCGGTTCGGTTTTGTCGTGCGGTTAAGCTGCGGGGAAGGCGTAAAACGGAATATAGAATTATTCAACGTTTTTCCGAAGGACCGGAAGACAAAGCCGATGCAATGGCCGGACGGGACAGAAGCCGCAGGACGGTGCTGCCGTCCGCGGCCGGAATGAAACGGAGTTGTATTTTTACAGGTTTGCGTGGAGGAAAAGTTTTTAGGTAAAAAACTGACTTTTTATATTTATAGTTTGTGGTTTTGGTATGATAACGACAGAAGAAATAAAAGCAAAATATTGGGCTTTGGAAGTTTTAGCTTCCAATAACCAGGCGGATATGGGGAACATTTCCGGTTCATTGGAAACATCTAAAATTGATATGAATCCGCATCAAATCGAAGCGGCGTTGTTTGCCTTGAAATCCCCGTTGTCGCAAGGTGTTATTCTGGCCGATGAAGTCGGTTTGGGAAAGACGATTGAGGCAGGCATAGTTATTTCCGAATATTTTTCGCGCGGGCGAACTTCCGTTCTGGTTGTTGCGCCGGCAAGTCTTTGCCAGCAATGGCAGGCTGAAATGCAGGAGAAATTTAATTTGCCGACCCGGGTTATTGAGGCCGGGATTTATGGCAAGGCTTTGAAGTCGGAAAAGGAAAATCCGCTGTTGTTTAAAGGCGTGACGGTTTGTTCGTATAATTGTGCGGTGCAGCTGAAAGATTGCATGAAACAATATGATTGGGATCTGGTCGTTTTGGACGAAGCGCATAAGCTCCGTAATTTTTATAAAGGCAAGACCAAAACGGCTGACGGGATTAATGAGGCTTTTTACGGCAAGAAAAAGCTTTTGTTGACGGCAACACCCATTCAAAATTCTCTGATGGACATTTTTTCGCTGGTAACGATTATTGATCCGCATATTTTGGGCAATGAATATTCTTTTATGGAAAATTACCTGTATTCCGAACGGCATCATATTGAGCTGAAAGAACGTTTAAAGTGCGTTTTGCACCGCACTTTGCGCAAAGATGTTTCGGAGTATATTAAATATACCAATCGCGAGGCAATGACTGTTGCGTTTAATCCGACTCCTGCGGAAGAAGAACTTTACCGGGAAGTTTCGGCTTATATTCAGGATGTTTCAAAAATTGCCGTTACCACCCGTTATCGTACGCTGATTGTTCTGATGATACGCAAATTGATGAGTTCTTCCACCGCGGCGGTCAAAGGAACATTGGAAAAGTTGATGGAAAGGCTGTGCCGTATTGAGAAACTTGGCGGAAACACCGGTGATCTTATTGTGTTTGATGAAGATTTGCTGGAAGAATATCAGGATTCCCTGTCGGATTTTGACGATCGCTGCCGCAACGCTTATGCTAAGAATTATCCGACGGATGCTGACCTTAAAGCCGAAAAGGAATTTTTGCAGTCGTTGATTGACAAGGCGGGTAAAATCGAAGTTGACGGCAAGACGGAAAAGCTTGTCGGCGCGATCAACCGGGGATTTGAAAAAATCAGGGAAAAGGGAGGTTTGCGCAAGGTAATTATTTTTACGGAAAGCAACCGGACTTTGAATTATCTTTTCGACTATCTTTCGGCTCACGGTTTTAAGGATAAAATCATCACCTTTAACGGTCAGAACAATTCCCCGCTTTGCAATCGGATTTACAACGATTTTGTCGAAAATCACTCGGCGGAGCTGACCGGTTCGCGAGCCAACGATATGAAAAAAGCTCTGGTTGCGGCTTTCAGGGAAGAGGCGGAGATCATGATTGCCACCGAGGCGGCGGCCGAGGGGCTGAATTTGCAGTTTTGTTCGCTGCTGGTCAATTACGATTTGCCGTGGAATCCGCAAAGAATAGAACAGAGAATCGGGCGTATTCATCGTTATAAGCAAAAATGCGATGTTGTAATCATCAATTTTATCAACAAACAGAATCTTGCCGATGTGCGCCTTTATGATATTTTGCAATATAAATTTAAATTGTTTGACGATGTATTCGGTGCCAGCGACGAAATTTTGGGCACATTGTCCGACGGCGTGGATTTTGAGCGTGCGGTGGCCTCCATATTTGAATTGTGCCGGACAACCGAGGAAATTAACCGTGCTTTTGACGAATTACAGGCAAGCCTTGGCGTGAAGCGTGATGCCAAAATGGAAGAAACGCGCCAGTTGGTTCTGGAAAACCTGAACCCGACCACACAGGAAAAACTGCAGGTCATCAAGCGGCGGGTTGAAGATTATTTGGAACGCCGCAAGCAAATTTTCTGGGATTTGTCGGTTATCATGCTGGAAAAAAATCATCCTGATATGTTTATCAATCCGGCGCGGCAGGTGTTCGGCCCTTTTGAAGAACAGGTTTTTGACCGGTCGTCGGACATTGTTTTCAATAAGAATTTCAATTTCTGTCTGGATTTTTCAAGCCGCGACAATAATCGTTTTCTTTCTCCGCAGGATCGCAAAGCCGTTTGGCGGGGAGCTACGCCGTACAATCCGGACAGTGAGTTCGGGCGGATTATTTTACGGGAGGCGCTGTCGCAGCCGGTTGAGGCGTGCCATTTGCTGTTGAAGGCGGGAGACAAGTTAAAACCCGGACAACGCGGGCGGCTGATTTTGTCTTTGTTCAGGCAAAATGCGCCGGAAAAGTCTTTTCGTCTGTTGTCGGCAGTTATTGACGATCACGGCGAAGCGTTAAATTTAAAACCAGAAGACATTTTTGATAATGTGCGGAAAACGGCTGCGCCGGTTGAGATGGGGTATCAGGATTTGATTCGGCGGCTGCACGAAAGGAATATTGCCGAATATGAGAAATCCGAAAAGCACCGGGTCGATGTTTTGTTAAAAATTGAGGTAGACAAGCTTACTCGTTGGTTGGCGGATGAAAAACAGGCCATTCATCTAAAAGGCGAAAAGATGAAAAACAAGATCGGCAATCTGAAACGCCAGTTTAAGTTGGAGAAAGATTTTGCAAAAAAACTGGCTTTGGATGAAGAAATCAAACGTCTGCAAAAAGAAATGAACGATAACGAGTTCAATACTTTTGACATTGAGCGTGAGCTGGAAAAGAAATGCAACCGCCTCATCGGCGGCAAAAAGCGCAATCTGAAATTGAATTACACCATTGAACAGGTGTTTGATGTTACCTGGAGTGTAGGGTAGAGTTTAATTCATCCTGGTATGAATAAGATTTATTAAATTTAAAACACGAAAAAATAAATATTCTTGTGTAAAGTAATTATTTATAACAGGCTTATTTTTTTCTGAATGTCTAATTTTATAGTTATTTCCTAATTCTGTTAGTTCTCTCAATTCTTTTTCAAAAAATAAACTATTTTCATCTGTATTTAGAGAATTTTTAGCAGATTTAATTTCGTCAGATAAAATACTTACAATTGTTTTAGCAGAATCTCTCTTGTCTTTTCCATAATAAGATTTAATCCGCTCAAATGCGTCCCAAATTTTCTCCATTGCTAATTGTAAATCTCCTTTCAAATATAATTCTTTTGCTTTTTCTATGTCTCCATTTAATATATTATCATCTGTATTAATTTCTTTGTTAAACAACAATGACGAATTAATATCTACATCAAAAACATCTGATAAATCTTCAATATCATCTTCACTACAAGCTAAAGTTAATTCTTGTCGTAATGTTTTCTTAGCTTCCTCTATATCAACTTCTTGATTATTAAAATATTTCTTCTTGAATAAACATTGAATAATTTTATATAGGTCGTCTAACGACATATTTTCTAATTGTTGAGTTGCCCATACTCTTCTTGTAGAACCATCGTGCCTCATTAAAGGAAAACCTGAATCTTCAAAAAATTTAGTAATTAAAGATGATGATCTATATGGGAAATTAATAGTATCTCCAACAACCATTTCTCCCAATTTATTCATAAAATCAATAGAATTATTTTTCGCTTGTAATAACTTTTTTTTATATAAGTCTGTTTGAGATGTAGGATTAGATAATTCAAAGAGTTTTTCTTTATATAATTGAATTAATTTTTTTATATGATCAATATTTTTTTCTGGTTCTCCCATATCATCCCAAAATTGGTTTGGAAAATAGCAATAACTTAAATTTGCTAATCGAGATTTTAATCCTGATGCTGCATTTTCCATTAATATGTTTTTTGCATCTGTGAAAAGCTTATCGTTTTGTGGGGAGAAAGATTCTCGTTCTATTTGTTCAAGCTGTTTAATTATTATATTTATTCTTTCCTTATTCATCATTCCTCCTCGAATTCAAATTCTTCGTCGGTTGGGTGGTAGTTGTGGAGGTTGAGGGGGTAGCCCTCGCGGCCCCATTCGCATTTTTTGAGGATAGCGGCGGGAATTTTTTTGACCGAGATGTTAGGATATATCCTGCTGTTGCCGACGAAGGCGCTGCAACAAATCAGCAGGTTGTTGTCGCCGATTTCTTCGGCAAGGCGGTCAAGCGAACTTTCCTGCAAGCTCATGGTAGTGGTATAGATAAAGTTCTTTTCGGAAGAAAAGCCCTGCTTCCAGTAAATTTCCTTATCCGGTTTATAGCGATAACCCAAGATTTTGCACATGGCTTCGGCCAGCATGTCGGCGTTGTATTCTTTGGAAATGATCTGTTGTCCGTATTTGTCGGTAACGATCAGGGAAGAAGCCAGTTCATAGAATTTGAAACCGCCTCCGCCCTGCCAATTAACCGCTTTGGTGATGCCGCCCTGATCTTCACCGTCGATTACTTTTTTCAGGCGGGGAATGCAATGTGTGTAAACATGATCGCCCATTTCTACCCCAATCCAGCGACGTCCCATTTTTTGTGCTACGGCAGCGGTGGTGCCGGAACCTAAAAAGCTGTCTAAAACAAGGTCGCCAGGTTGAGATAACATATCTATAATTCTTTGAATTAAGTATTCTGGTTTTTTACCATTAGGAAACTGTACACCACCTTCTTTTGTTAGATTATTATATTGAATATCATCCCACAGATTTCCCATATTATCTAACTTTAATATTTTAGATTTTTGTACAGTTACAACATCTTTTAACCAAGCAATAAGGTTGTCATCCTTATAATAAGAACGAATCAATTTTCCTGCATTTTTTCCTTTTATTGGAACATATTCAATACTATATAATCCTTTACCATAAGGTTTTGTTTCTTCAATAACCTTTGTTCTCACTGAAGTTTGAGCATTTGTCGTTCTAAATATTTTCTCTATGTAATTATAATATGCTTTATTTAAATCGTTAGAATATTGCTCCTTTGCAATTTGATTTATAGAACAAATATCGTAATTGCTGTGTTTATACAGTTTAACAATATCTCCGTTGCCGGCTTTAAATTCTGTAATAAGGTCACCATTATCAATATTTTTTAATACACTAGTATATTTCCAACTTTTTCCTTGTGCAGAATAATTATCTATATATTCCATAAGCTCCTGGATTTTAAACGGGATTTTATTCAACAAAAATTGAGAAATATCCTTGGAGTACATTAAAATAAATTCAATATTATCCTGCAGACTTTTTCCTAAATTGCTGCCACTTACACCTGCTATTTTTGTTTTACAGCAAATAATATTTACAAAATTATTTCTTCCAAAAATTTCGTCACATAAAACTTTTAAATGAAACATTTCAACAGCGTCAATTTGAATACATATTCCTCCATCTTCCGCAAGTAACCTTTTCAAAATCTCCAATCTGTCTCTCATCAGAGAAAGCCAGATGGAATGTTCCAGACCGTCGTCATAATGTTCAAAAGCGTTGCCGGTGTTATACGGCGGATCAATATAAATGCACTTGATTTTGCCGCTATAGTCCTGCTCCAGAGCTTTCAAGGCCAGCAGGTTGTCACCGTGGATCAGCATGTTGTCGAAAGTCGGCTTGACCGCAGAGTCCAGCAAATCCGTCTGTTCGGCCGATCGGGAATAGGACTTTTTCTTGTCTTCCAGCAATATCCGCGGTTCCGGGTTAAATCTGTCTTCCTTCCCCGGCCATGTCAGTTCCAGTCTCTGCAATTTTTCAGTCATTTATTTGGTTCCTTTGTATTTTGAATATATTTCTCAATTTCTAATTTTATATTTTTAAATTGTTGTAAAGAGTTTTCATCAAATGTTACTTCTTCTAAGTTTAGGCCTTTTATTTTTGTTTTTAAAATATTTATTTTATCAACCAGTTCTTTTATTTCCAGTATTAGTTTGTTCGTTCTCATCAGATTAGAAATATTATTTTCAGAATCTTCGGCAATAAAATCAAAAATTCTGAGTTTTTTCATGTGCTCATCCTCACAGGAACCGATTGATTTTAACACTTCATTTCTGTGCAAAATCATTTCGTTTAATATGCGACAACCTTGTTTAATATTCACTAAGTCGATAACAAAATTACCATATGCATTTATACAAGGGGAGTATTTAGAAATATCAATATTATTCAGTATTGGAAAATCAATGAATAAACATTTGTCAATTTTATTTATTTTATCATAAGGAGTAATTTTTAACGGATATATTTTTTGACAGTTTTCAAAATTTTCTTTTAATGACAGCAGAGATTGAAAGGTTGATAGTAGTATAGATGAAAGCAAATTAAGATTATTTCTCAAATCTCTCAATTCCTTTTGTTGTTCAGCACGGCTTGCTCCAAAAAGCCAACTTAACCACCAAACCAGTAATGGAATTGCTATTGCACCGGCCGCCGGCAACCAGATATCTTTCCACCAGTTGTAAATTGAATGAGATGTTTGTGTCGGAGTATAGAACTCATAGAACAAGTAACAATACATATTGAATTATCCTATCCGAAATTTTCTTTTATAAATTTTTGCAGGCGTTCTTTGTTTTCGTTGGCTTGATCTGCTTTAAAATAGATTTCGATAAAAGTTATTTTTCGCGTTTCTTCTTCCCAGATGAAAATAACCCTGATACCCGATGCCGAACCTCTGCCTTTTAACGACTGGCAGGAAAACTTGCGCATTTTGTTGGAAGTATAGTTTTCTCCGCAAAAACCTTCAATGGGGACAAACGCCGTTGTCGGGACACCTTTTTCGTAAAACGTTTCTATCGTGTATTTTTTCATATGTCCGAAATCTTTTTCCAAAGTTCGGAATTTTTTTGACAAGGTTTTGAAATCCTTGTCAAACTCGGGAACAGTTACGTAGTTAATCATCTGCTTCGTCATACTCCCGAACAGAAGTTTCCGGGGTTCTGTAAAAAACGGCCTCGTACTCCAAAACCTCGTTCATTTCCGCGCCGATCCACGGAATGTCCTTATGTGAGAATTCCGACAGTTCTTTTCCCGTCCGGCCGGCAAGGCGTTCCAGTTCTTTGTCAATATGCGCCAGTTCCTGTCCAGAAAGCAGGGACAAGTCAGGTTGAACGCGGGGAAGATATTTGGTTTGATCATGGTTGAAATATTTGGTTTTTATTTCTTCCAAAGAACCGTCGTCTTCCATCTGTTTTATTAATTTGGCAAAATCAACCGGCGTCGGACCGTATGTGTTTTTGATATATTTCAGCCCCATCAGCTGTTCTTCATATATTTCGTAATAATCAAAATCTATGAAGTAAAGAAGCTTGTAAATTACCGTTTGCCCGACATTCGGTTTAGCGCCGACTTTGTTAAGGATATAAAGCAGAACCTGTTTGAATTTGTTGATATTTTCCTGCGGAATGTTGATGCGGATATCGGTTTTGTTTTCTTTGGGCGTGTTTCCTATAATGTTATAGGTTGTTTCCGGCGGCATTTTGTTGTCGATGAAGCATGAGTAATCGACATCAAAAAATCTGGCCAATTTTTTTATGATGTCTAAAGAAAATTTAGTTTCTTCGTTTTCGTATTTGCTTAGGGTCTGACGGCTTATTTTTAATTCAGACGCCAACTCGTCCTGAGAGATGCCTTTTTGTTCTCTCAGGCTTCTTAAAACATTTGTCATTGTCGTGCTCCTCGATATAATGTAAATATACGATATTTTATGCACAATGTCAATGTTGTTTGACACCGTTGTGTATGAAATATTTTACATTAATCTTCCTTAAAATCGCTGACGAGTTTGTCAAAACCGCGGTCGGCGACAATGGTCGTGTCGGGGATCAACAGGTAGTGCCAAGGTTTGCCGTGATGCTCCCGCTCAAACCCGGTGGCAATTTTGCACCAGTCGACGGCTGCTTCTTTTTTGGCCTGCACAACCTTGTCGCTCATCTGATTTGCCGCTTTGGTTTCGATCATGTATTTGGCGTCGACGGTTTCGACGATGAAATCCGGCAAGTAACGGTGCATTTGTCGATCGTCGTCCGAATATTTGATGTCAAAGATTTCTCCGGCGCGGTCGTTGTTGATTTTGAACCATTTTTGCACGGCCGGCGTGCGTTCCAGAATTTCCGCCAGTTCCTTTTCGGTATTGGAATCGAATTTTTGTTTAGCGAACAGGCATTTATTGAAACCGGTAAAGACCAAATTGCGGATTTTTTCCTTGTCGCGGACGAAGGCGCGGATATTTACAGGCTCCTGTCCTTCCGTTGTGCTGATTTTGTAAGAGGCGGAAGTGACCGCGGCATATCCGCTGTCTATTTTGACTCGTTTGGTCATCGGCGCTTCCCGCAGATGGGCCTTTATCTGCGTGCAGATTTTTTGCGCCAGTTTTTCACCGTGGAAGTACAGAATCTTCCGGGTGTTCAGTTCGCTGCCGGAGTAGGAAGTGATGTAATCAATCACCTGATGAATCAGCTTGTACAGCAAGTCGGCGTTTTTCTGGTATGAGATGGCCGGGTCTTCAATCAGCGGCACCAGCAGATAGTGCGTGATGTCCGAATGGCAGTCGACAAATGCGGCCTTCATTTCATCCTGTTTGCTTTTATCCATCAGTTCACCGATGATAACTGTCGGTCGCAAAGGTTGATAACCGGCAAAATCCGCGGTATCAATATCAAAATCGTCAAAAGTAAAATCACCTTCCTGTTCATACAGAATTTTTATCCGCGGGACGGAAATGTTCAGTTTGATGAAGCTTTCCGTATAGCGCTTGGCCGTTTCTTTGATGTCAACCAGCGGTTCAAGCGATAATTCGGAATTTTCCAGCCGGATTTCCTTGATTTTTTCGGTTGCGATTTCGACAATTTTGTTTTGATTGTCCGGCGTCAGCAGGTTTTCGGCGGTCAGGGCGTAGCGGCTGGTTTCGTTAATTGCCTCGCGCACGATGTTACCGATCCGTTTATTGACATCATTGTCAAAAACCGGCAGAGTACCCTGTTTGTCCGGTGCCGGCCGGGTGACGACGATGTGACCTTTTTTCACTTCTTCGTCCAGTTTACTGGTGTTGTCTTCCGCCTTTTTTCCCGTCAGGCCGCTGTCCGTGTTGTCGATATATTCCTGCTGAAACTCAAATTGCTCCGCCTGAGCGGCATTAATGATGTCCGAGAATTTGTCGTGCGCAATCACATGCAGGCGGTCGATGCCGTCAATGCCGGTTCGTTTTCCGAACGGCAGACGCAGACCGCGGCCGATCGTCTGTTCGACCAGAATTTTGGAATCGGCGGTGCGAAGCGGCACAATAGTATAAAGGTTGTTGACGTCCCAGCCTTCGCCCAGCATATTGACATGGATAACGATTTCGGTCGGTTCATCGGCGTTTTCGATTGCCAGCAGCCGTTGCAGAACTTCGTCTTTCAGTTCGCCGTTTTGTTTGGAGTTGACGACGATAACCTTGTCTTTATAGCGGCCGCCTTCAAAATCGTCGCTTTTTATTTTTGCCTCGATGCTTTCCGCATGGTCGATGTTCTGGGCAACAATCATCATAAAAGGTTTGACCAGTTTGGCCTTCTTGTTGTCGGCATAAACCTGCAATTCCGCCTTGATGCTTTCGTGTACTTTGATGCCGTCTTTGATTTTCAGATTTTCCAACGCTTCGGAATTGCTGCTTCCGTACAGGTCGCGGTTAAAATCCAGGCGGCCGACGACTGCCGGTTTTTTGACGTAACCGTCGCAAATGGCGTGTGCCAGATTGTATTCATAGGCAATGTTGCGGAAGGGTTTGCCCTTGGCACCGACGGATTTTGCGGTGGCCGTCAGTTCAATCCCCAAAACCGGGTGCAGTTCATTGATGGCGGCCATGCCGGCGTTGGCCCGGTAGCGGTGCGCTTCATCCATAATCAAAACCAAATCCTTTAAACCGGAAAGATAGTCGAAATAAGACTGTCCCAGATATTCGGCCATTCGGCGGACGCGCGGCATGCCGCGTGCGTCTTTGTCGGAATCAATCTTGGAAATATTGAAGATGTTGATGCGGACACGGTTGTCATTCGGGTTGTCAAACAAACCGCCGACCTGATGATAGTCGTCGCCGGTGATGATCTGCGGAACGTCAACCAGCGCTTTCAACCCGGGAAAAACATATTTTTCGGTATTGGGCGTGAAGTCGGTTTTGAGCTTGTTGTAGATTGTCAGGTTGGGGGCCAGAACCATGAAGTTTTTTATGCCTTTTTCCGCGTGCAGATAGGCGATCATCGCTCCCATCAGCCGGGTTTTGCCCACGCCGGTGGCAATGGCGAAGCAAATGCAGGGAAAGGCATGTTCGAAGTCTTTGACGGAAGGGCAGACTTCCCGAATCAGGCGCAGCGCTTCGTCGGCGGACATCTCTTTGCTTAAGACGATTTTGTTTAAAATTTGTACCAGAATGTCGAGGCTTTCCTTTTGCGGGGCGCGCAAGGAAAGCGCCTGTTCAATCGTTCGTTGCGTATCGTTCATGTTTGCATCTCTTAAGTTAATTCTTTTAGCCCGAGCTTATTAAAGATTGCTTTGACTTTCAAGGAATAACTTCGGATTTTAACACGAAAATCGATTTACCTTCCGGTTAGACGGCATGTTCTCCCTTTGTTTCAGAAGCTGACCCGCAGGCCGGCGTTCAACTGGTATGAGGTATAGGCTTCGCCGGCTTCCAGGGTGACGGCGCCGTAGCAATAGGCGTTTTCGGCAACGGCGGCGTTGAAGCCGAGTGACGCTTCAAAGCCCAGGCCGCTCAAGTCGGAAGTGGTGAGGCGCGTGTCGGCAAATTTGACTTTGGTGCGGCCGATCCATTCGTTATACAGTCCCAGTTCCAGAAACAGTTTCCAGTTTGAGGTTCGCCCTTCCGGCAGGTAGGAAGTTTGCAGGTTAAATCTGCTGACGAGCGAACTGGTGGAATCGATGGAGCCGATTTCGCCGTTGTCGGCAGTAAAGTCTTTTGCTTCTCCGTGAACATAACGCAGTTCAATTTTAGGCTCGAAGGTTATGAGCGAGCTGCCGGCGTTGAGCGCCCGCGGCGCGTCGAAGTCGAACAGGCGGCCGGTTTCGGCGGTAAAGGCCCAAAAGCCCCTTTTGATGTCGTAGCCGTTGGTTCGGTTGCCGCCGGAAAGGTTGTCAAGGTCGGTATGCACCCAGAAATGACGGGCGGTCAGGTCGACAAACCACGGACTGTTGTGCGGCAGCCAGGTGGCGTAAAGGCCGGCGACCGGGGTTTTGGTATGTCCTTTGGCGTCCGGCGCGCCGGATTGAAAGACACGAATGTCGTTGGCGGAAAGGTAACCGCCCATAACGCCCAGATAGGTTCGGCCGCCGAAAAGTTCGGCGGCGGCGTCAATACCGCCTTCCATGCCCAGCATGTTCAGTCTTGCGCCGGTTCTTTCATGCACCCGGAGACGTTTGCCGTAGCCGCGGACCCAGACGCCGGCGGGTGCGTCCGGGTTGCCGCTGCGCAGATCGCCCAGACGTTTGCGCAGTTCGTTCATGCCGGCGTTGACGATTGACAGATGAAGCGCCGGCATGGTTTCGACCGATTTTGCGGTTTTGGTCAGCTCTCCTTCGGTTTTGAGGTACCAGTTGGCGTCTTCTCCGTGCGTCAGGCCGTACTCGTGCGCGCCGATATCCACTTTGCCGCCGGCCAGCTTAAATTCGGCGTTGCCGGAAGCCTCTTCGGTGTTGACCACTTCTATTTCCTTTTTGGTCGGGTTGGAACCGGCTGCCCGGACGTCAATGGTTATCATGCCGTCGGCGGAACCGGTTATTTTCAACAGGTCAGCGTCGGTGCCGTCCGTCTGCAGGACGACGACGGCGGAACCGTCCGAAATCAGGTCGGTTATCGTTACAGTGTTGGCGGCAAAAGGTCCCGGCCGGCGCAGATCCAGCCGGCCGCCGGTTTGCAGCCGCAGGTTGTTGACGGCGGCATTGCCGGCAAAATGCAGAACCGAGCCTTCGGCAACGGTGTTCTTGCCGCCGAAAAAGTTGTCGGCATAAACCAAAGTTGTTCCCGCCGTCTGTGTAAAGTCTCCGACAAACAGGCGGTTGTCGGCATTTTGATCGAAAATAAGAGTGTTGGCGCCGTTTTTGTCGATTGATCCGACGCCGGCAAAGCCGCCGTCCATTGACAAGGTGTTGGCATCGCCTTCAATGACGACGGCGGTTTCTTTGTTGTTGAGGTAAACGTCTGCGCCGCCTTCATTTATATTGGTTGCCGTGTTGCCGCTGAAAAGAATGTCGCCTTCCGAAGTGTCGAGCGTCAGTTTTCCCTCTGCGAACAGAGCGCCGCCGGCTTCGGCTTTGTTGCCGATGAAAGAGGAGTTGCCGCCGATGGTGAGGTTGTCTGAGCTGATGACGGCGCCGCCGTAAGTTGCCGTATTGCCGTCAAAAACGACGTTTTGCAGCACGGTTTCGCCCGATGCGTATAAGGCGCCGCCGTAGCCGTTATCGGTACGGTTTCGGGAAAATGAAGCGTTATCAATGAAAGTTGTGCCCGATGCGTAGATCGCGCCGCCATGGCCTTTGCCGGTATAATTTTGAACAAAAGAAGCGTTGCTGACACTCAGCGGAGTGACGGAAGAAGCGTTAACGGCGCCGCCGTTGCCGCTTTGGGTGCCGTTGTTGTCAAAAGAAGCGCCGTCGACGGTGACGTTCGCGCCGTAGATGGCCTGGATGGCGCCGCCGCCGCGGGCCGCCGTATTTCCTGAAAAATGGCTGTTGCCGGTAATGTTGAGGGTAGATTCCGTCAAAATCGCGCCGCCGCTGCCGGCCAAAGATTTGTTGCCGGTAAATGAGGTTTGTCCGACGGTCAGTTTGCCGCCGCTGTGGACAATGGCGCCGCCGTCGCGGATTTCCGCATAATTGTCCTTAAATTCGCTGCCGGTAAAAACGCTTTCGCTGCCGGTGCGGCCGATTTTTACGGCGCCGGCTTCGGTTGCGTGGTTGCCTTCAAACAGCGTCTGACTGACGTTTATTTTTCCGTTGCCGTAAATTGCGCCGCCGTAGTTTGACGTTCCCTGTTGGTTGACGGAGGTGTAATTGCCGATGAAACGGCTGTCGGCAACCGTCAGGTCGGCTTTGCCGTCATAAGCGTAAACGGCGCCTCCTTCGGCTGCCGTATTAGCGGAAAAGACGGTGTCCGTTATTGTGGTTTTGCCTTTGGTATAGACGGCGCCGCCGTAGCTTCCGCCCGAGCGGTTGCGCTCAAAAGACGAGCCGGAAATGCTCAGCGTACCCCAGTTGTTGACGGCGCCGCCGTTGTCGGAAGCGCTGTTGTCGGAAAAAGAGGTGTTGTTGACGGTCAGCGTTTTGCTCGTAGTGTAAACGGCGCCGCCGAGATTGCCGCGGTTGCCGGTGAACGAGCTGCCGTTGATCTCGGTGTTGCCGAGGTTGGCAAAGGCGCCGCCGTAGTAGCCGCCGGTTCTTTGGCTGAAGCTGACGTTGTTGACGGTCAGGTCCTGCGCTTCTCCGAAGCCGAGCGTTCCGTTGGTGACGGCCGTACCGCTGCCGGCGGTAAACGACAAATTGTCAAGCGCGGATTTGACGCCGGTGCCGGTAAATGTCAGCGAACCGGAAAGCCGGGCGGTCGAATCGCCGGTAATTGAGGCGCTTTTGCGGACGGTTCCGGAATCGGCGGAACTGCCGGCTATTTCGATTTCGTAGGTGTCGCCGTCCGTGTTGGCGTTGGCGGCGGCGATGGCTTTGGCCAATGTGCCGGAAACGGGAACTTCGTAGTCTGCGGCCCATGCCGGGGGACACCCCAAAACCGCTGTCAGAACAAAAACAACGCCTGTACGCACCGAATTTACTCCTTTTGTCTGTTTGTTTTCGCAATAATGGTGGTATATGGTGTTTGTTTGCGACAATCCAACGGCTGCGGCGTCCGTTTTATCCTTTGGTTTAGCTAAGCTTTCGGCCGGAAAGCCCATGGCCGCGTATAAAATGAAACGCCCCGGAAAGTTCCGGGGCGTTTGCAGCAATGCCGAAGTTAAAATTTGTATTTGGCATTAAGCAGACCGGTGTGGTCGTGGTATTTTTCACGGAATTTGCCTTCGTAGCCGAGCGAAACTTCAATGTTGTCGTCGACTTCCGCAGTTACGCCTACGCCGAGTTCCATGCCGAAACGATCGAGTGCTTCGCCGTCAACCGCATAGGCGCTGCCGTTGGCCAGGGTTACGACCGAACCGCCGGCGTCGTTGACCAGATCATAAGTCAGGGCAAATCTGGCTTCCGGTTTCAGGCTGATGCCGTTCTCAAATTCCCAGGAGCGGTTGATTCTGGCACCGAGAACGCCGGTTAACAGATCGCTGTCGTTGGCGGAAACGCGCTGATCGGCGGAATCCTTATAGGCATCCTGACTGATGTGAACGTAGCGCAATCCTGTTTCCGGTACAAAAACGAAGCTCTCTGATTGCAGTTCGTATCCGGTCATGGCCTGCAGGCCGAACGTTTCGACGTCATAATCGGCGTCAACGCCGATGCCGGCGACGTTTTTGCCTTCCGAATAATCGGACCAGCCGTAAGTCGCAATGCCGTTTACATACCATTGGGAGGGTTTGTATTCGCCGTACAAAATCGCACTGTGGGTATCAACGTCGGTTGAACGCATGAAACCGTCGATGTCGGTGTTGGCATAAGCGTATCCCAAACCGATTTTGAAATTGTCGGTTACGAATTTTTCAGCGCCCACGGCAACGCCCGAGCTGTCGGCGTCAAAGCCTTCGGTTCTTGCCGTATCATGCCTTTTCGATTTGTTGAACAGGCCCTGAATCCATACCGCGGCACGTTCAAAAACGCTGTCGCCGGAGGAAGTTCCTTCGGCCGCGGCAATCGTGCCTCCTGCAAATCTGGTGCCGACGGCGCCGAAGATCTGGTTTGCGGTCTGCGACTGCGTGTGCTGTACCATCGGCGAGACCTCGGGAGCAAGAGCGGTAACGGCGTCCAACGCGGCCTTGACCTGTGTGCGGTCAGTCGACTGGGCCATTGCGGAAACGGCGTCGGCGACGGCGTTAAATACGGCGTTGTCTGCCTTGCCCGCGGTGAGAGCGGTGAGGGCGGCCGCCTGGTTTCCGGTGGCGCCGGTAGCGGTGCTGACTTCGGCCGCGGATTTTTTGTTTACGTTATAGATGCCGTTTTCAATGCCGGTGATGTTGTACAGATTGTTTCCGGCAATGGAAAATTCGCGGTCAAGCGAACCGCCGTCGGTGATCAGCTCATATCGTCCGCTGAAACCGTTGTCAAAGGTAAGATTCAATGTTGCGCCGTTATTGATCACCCGGTTGGAAATGGTCGTGGTCCCGGTTTTTACGGTAAGCTGCGCTCCCCGGGCAAAAGTGGTCGTGCCGTTGCCGGAAATGCCGCCGTCAAGCGTAAGGTTGCCGGAAACATTGAGCGCGCCCAGATTATGAATGTCGTTCAGGTGGCCGTTTGCTTTGTTGCCGCTGAAAACAGCGTTGCTTATTTTCAGTGTAGCGTCCGCGGTATTATAAATCGCGCCGCCGAAAGCTTTGCCTGTTGTCGAAGTTGCGCTGTTGCCGCTGAAAACGGTGTTGTTGCCGAGGGTGATCATGCCTTCGCTGTAAAGCGCGCCGCCCAGTGCTTCGGTCGCGTTGGTTTCGACACGGTTGTTGGTAAAGCTGCCGTTTAATGTGAGATCGACGGTTTTACCGTCTTTTCTTTTTACCGAGATTGCGCCGCCGGTCGAGGCTTTGGCTCCGGCGTTGGCTGTAACCGCTTTGACAAAGTTGTCGGCAAAGTTGCCGTTAATCGTGGTTGTAACGAGGCCGGTTCCCGTTTGTCCGTCACGATCGGCGCCTGCTTTGAAGTAAATCGCGCCGCCGTTGGCATAAGCCGCTCCTTCGGCGCCGTTGCCGGTGAAATTGCCGTTGATTTCCCTGATGCCGGTTTTTTCGTCCGTGCCGTACTGGCCTTCAACGTGTATTGCGCCGCCGCCGGCCGAGCTTCCCGTGCCGTTGTATTCGCCTTCTCCCGTGTATCGGGAAGAAGCTTTGTTGCCGGTGAAGTTTGCGGTAAGATTATCGATATATCCGCCTTTGTAAATCGCAAAAGCGCCGCCGTTGGCGGTTGCTTTGGCATTGTTGTTGTTTTCCGTCGTCACGTTCAGACCGTTGTTTGAAATTTCTCCGGCGTTGACGGAGGAAAGTTTTTTGCCGAGCCATAATACGGCTCCCTGAGCATATACTTCGCCGGAGTGGCCGGAAGTCTGACGCGCCGTTATTCGGTTGTCGCCGATTTTGCCTGCGGTAAGGTCTTTTTCGTCTGCCGCCGGGCGAAGCACGCCGCCGCCCCGTGACGTGTTTTCTTCCAGTTCATATATGTTGTCGTTCCAATTTTTTACATCGCTGACGGCGCTTTGGGCCGGTTCGACGGCATAAGCGTTGGCGACGGTAAACGCGGCGGCCAGCGCTGTCGAAATTAAGAGTTTGTTTTTCATACGATTTAACATCCTTTTAAAACCAGTTAAAACAGAACCCGCACTTTTGGCAAAAGGCGGGCGGATGTTCGAAAACCGTATACGTTCAGACGGCTCGGCTTATTTGGCTGAGCCTTATTCGCCGACATCCGTCCGAAAAAAACAGACAAGATAAGTCGGCACAATATTTAAAGTCGTGTGCACACGACTAAACGTATCAAGGGTTTTCGAAGCCCTAGACGGATGGCGATAACCATTTCGTCCATAAGCAGAATATAAAACAAACGTCGGAGAAGCAAGCTAAATTGTCGAAAACCCTCCGTTTTTTTAAATAAACCTTTTCCCGGCTGTTTTCAGGGGGAGAAAATCCGGCTTTGTTTTTTCCTCTGAAGAGGGACATGCTTAATTTATTCGTTGACTATCGTAATTGTTAATTCTAAAATTTTAAAAATTCAACTTATAGGGTGACATGATGGACAAACGGGAAATCATCGAACAAATCAGGCAAAAATCGGACACCGATGTCGACTATACTCAATTTGAGAAAAAAGCCGTTGAACTGTATGAAAAATTTGCTAAAGAGTATTCTCCTCCGAAATTGGCGGAACTAAAAGGGGAGGCGTTGTTAGACACGATATTTCTCAATCCGCGTCAATTTCGTAAAAATCTGTGTTATGAATTAGAGTTCGGAGAATGTAAAATTTTAGGGGGAATCGGCGGCGGCAGTGCGGCCAAGTACGGGCTTTATTTTTCTGAAAAGGAAAAATCCTGGGCCGAAGGACACGGCAGGAGATTTCGTCCCCTTTCTCCCGACGAGGCCGTTCTCAGGGGAACGGAAATCCGGGACGCCCTGTTGAAGTATTGCCGTTTGGCGGAACAATGCAAGCCGCTGGTGACATTGGAAGATTATCGGAAACTGGGAGATTTGGCCGGGGATGTTTCTCTTAATCAGTGGATGAGGAAATATCTGAACATGGTTTTTCCTGACGAGTTTCCCGCTTTCTTTGCCGACAACATGCAGTTGAAAATATTAAAACTGTTTGGCGTCGTTCCGGAAAAAAATGTTTTTTCAAGGATGGGGCAACTTGTTCTTATGGCGAGAGAAGCGGGAATTTCCAACGCCCTTTTTGCCCGTGTCGTTGAGGATATGCTGTTAAAAGAAAACGTTGTAAACGCAAATGGAGAAAACGAGAAAATGAAAGACGAATTTAATGCTGCCGAAGCGGGGAATGTTCCGTTGAATCAGATTTTGTATGGTCCGCCGGGAACGGGAAAGACCTATCATGCCGTTTTGAAAGCAATGGAAATCGTTACTTTTAAACAAATGTTTTCGGATTATTTGCGCTCCCGGAAGGAAAAATATTCGGAAGAGGTTTTGAACGAATACGTTAAGCATATGGAAAAAATAAACACGGAATGTTTGAAAAGCGACAACATTTTCAGATATTACGATTTGCAGAAATATAAAAGGCTGGAAGAGGAAATTCTTGCCGGTGATTACATCAACGGCGACGAGGTTAGGAAAAATGAAAATTCATATTATCGTCATGCTCTTAAGAGATATGAAGAATTTTTGTCCGATTTGCGTTATGAAGACGTTTTGGCCGAATTTAACCGGTTGAAGCAGGCCGGACAGATAGAATTCGTTACCTTTCACCAGTCATATTCCTATGAGGAGTTTGTTGAGGGGATCAGACCCTGCGTTTCCTGGGAAGGTAAGGCGAACGAAGTTCAATATGAGGGGAAAAAAGGAATTTTCCGGGAAATTTGCGAGAATGCCGGAAAGGCAAGCGGCGCCGGAAAAACAAATATGGGGAAGAATATCGCCGACGTGGATTTTTCCCGCACGCGCGTATTTAAAATGTCGCTGGTAGACAAGGCCGCACCGGGCGACAATCTGTACGACTATTGCATAGGGCATAACGTTGTCGCCCTGGGGTACAGTAACGATAAGGATTTTTCAAATTGCAACTGTGCGGACGATTTTTCGATGATTGAGGACAAATGGGGCAAAAGCGCTCTTGAAATATTCAAAGATCGAATGAGAATCGGGGACGTCGTGATTATTGCCAACGGCAACCGGAAGTTCCGGGCAGTGGGCAGAATTACCGGCGAATACAGGTATGACAAGAACAGCGAAGTCCGCTACTGCCATTTTCGCAGCGTGGAGTGGCTGTATGCGGGGCAGGATATTGAAGTTTCGGAAATATACGACAGGAATTTTTCTCAGCAGGCCATTTATGGTTTTTACCGAACCAGGAACGAAGGCCGGGAAAATTACAACGTGATTGATACGAAAAAGCTGGTTTCCGTCGTTTTGGAGCATTCGGGCGAAGAAGTTTGCCGCAAGCCGTATATTTTGATTATTGACGAGATTAACCGCGGCAATATTTCTAAAATTTTCGGTGAACTGATAACCTTGATCGAAGATGACAAAAGGGAAGCTTTTTCGGTTTGTCTGCCATATTCTCGCAATCGTTTTTCCGTTCCCAAAAATCTTTACATCATCGGAACAATGAATACGTCGGACCGGTCGATCGCAAGCGTTGACATTGCTTTGCGCCGTCGTTTCGTCTTCGTTCCGGTAATGCCGGACGTTCGTCTTGTCGCCGATAATGTCGAAGGAGTCGATTTGCGGCGCATTTTACGCAATATCAACGGCAAAATATCCGTTTTGCTGGATGAAGACCATCAGATCGGCCATAGCTATTTTATGAACGTGCGGACGCTTAAGGAGTTGCGGAAGGTGCTTCAATTCGAAGTTTTGCCGTTGCTGAACGAGTACTTTTACGGCGACTGGAAAAAACTGGTGTTGCTGGTTCCGGGGTTTGTCGTTTCCGAAGAAATCCGGGATCAGGAATTGCGCGAAGAAGCGGGGGAAAGCGTTTTTTGTAAGTTTTGTGACGTTGAAAACATGGCGGACGACGAATTTCTGAAGGCGCTGAAAGCGTTGGAGGCTTAGCGTGAAGGTATTTCGGCTGAAAGAATATTCCGTTTCCGGCGAAAATAGCCTGAGCCGCTGCGAGGCGGAAAGGCTTTCGGCCTATTTGAGGAAAAAGAAGCTGCAGAACGTTATGTCCCTGACGCCGCAGGGGATTGTTTCAAAATCTTTTGTCGGAGTCATAAGATGCGGAAACGTCCAAATCGAAATATTGCCGAAGATACTGTCCGCCAATGACGACAGGCGCGAGATTATGGAAAATCTGGTGTATATGCTGTCGTATACCCGCCGGTTGGACATCAGGACCGAAAGCGGTGCCAGGCTGGCGGCGTGCAAAAACCCTTTTCTTGAAATTCTGATTTATGAATATGCTTCTTCGTTGTTTGACTGTCTGAAAAAGCAGCCGCTTAGGAACTATGTAACGGAAGAAACGGAGGTCAATTTTATCAAAGGCAAACTGATGCTGCCGGAGCAGATAAGAAAAAGCTGCGTCAACAGGGCAAAGTTTTATTGTCAATATGACGAGTTTTCCGAAAACAATATGTTGAACAGGCTCTTTTTGTATGTTGCCGTTTGTCTTTACAAGTTAAGCGAAAACAGCGGCAATAAAAGGATTTTGCGGCGGATCGTCAATTATTACGCCGATGTTGAGCCGTTGCCCGTTTCGGCGGCCGAGGCAAACCGGATTGCGCTGCCGCGCAACCAGATTTTGTTTAAAAAGCCTCTTTCTTTGGCTAAAATGTTTGTTAATCAGTGTTCCGTCGACCTTTCGAGGAATAAGATAGAAAACGTTGCGCTGGTCTGGGACATGAATGTTTTGTTTGAGGAGTTTATAGGAGAGGTTTTCAAAAGAAAGTGTCCGACGTTGGACATTGAGCTGCAAAAGGGAAAAAGACTGTTGTCGGAAGCGGGGACGGGGCGGAAGAAATGCGATACTTTTGTGGATATTTTTGAAAAAAACAACAAAATCGTGATTGATACGAAATATAAAGAGTTTCATTCGTTAAAAGACGTGTCGAATGCCGATGTTTTTCAGGTTATGACATACTGTATGCTGCATGGTGCCAAAAGGGCGATTTTGATTTATCCGCAATACGGCGATGTTGCGCCGGATGTGCCGGTTCATCGTTTGAACGCGGCGTCGGAAGATTTGGGGTATGCCGTACAATTTAAAACCGTTGATTTGCGGCGAAACCTGAAAAAAGCCCGTATTGAACGGGAGCTTTTGGAGGTTGTCGAAAACCTTTCCTGAATGTTTCGCGTAAAAGTTGAAAATCGGAAAGTGAAAGCTTTTGCCGCGCCGGCGGAAACAGGGGCGTTTGTCTGGCAAAAGGTATGAGAGTTTTCCGTTTGCCGTTGCGGAAAAAGCCGGTGTTGTCCGTTTGACAACCGCCGACATGTTCAAGCGCAAAAATCCGGCCAAAGCGCCGGCGGCTGCCGGCAGTGTCAACGAAGCGGCGCCGATGACCGGCGGCGCCGGCGCGGAAATTGCTGTCTGATGTCGTTGGAGAAATCCGTATTTGTAACGTTAGCGGTATTTGTAAACCCGGTAAGTAAAGAGATTATCCGGGAGTTTGAAGGTCCAAAGAGGGGTGCCGTCTTTGTCCAGTTCTTCCGCCGCTTTTCCCTTGTTGCTGCCATAGCCGACAATGTATGTCTTGTCTTCCGTTTCAAATACGTTGCCCATAAATTCGGAATATACGGACAATGGAATTTCTTGCCAGTTCAGTATCTTTTTGTTTTTTTCATCCAGTTTGAATTTTAAAATCCGTGAAGTTTTTCGGGGCAAAAAGGAAAAATTTCCGGCACATTCGGTGTTGATTTCGGCGGTGTGGTTGTCATAAAGCATCAGATATCCGTCGTTGGTCAGAGAAGCCGTGTGTTGAAAGTTGAAACGTTGTTCCGGCGTCAGGCCGAAGTCGTCGTTTTTGCCGCCTAAACGCCAAATGATTTCTCCGGTTTTCCGATCTATTTTGTAAATTGCGGAAGTATGTCTGAAAGACAATATCAGGTTGTTGTCGGAGGGATCGATGATCATGCTGTTAAAATGCACGTAATCCAGGTCTTTTTTGTAATTGCAGGCTGTCAGCGATTCTTTGATCAGTTCGGGATGGTCACCGCTGTTCCATTCAAAGATGACCCGGTTGTTTTTTATTTCCTGCAAAAGCAGGGTAACAACGGAGCTTTCCCTGCCGTTTATTCTTTCTTTCCGTTGTCGGTAACCGGTTAGTATATAATGGTTGTCCGTCAATAACAAAGAGTCGTGATTTTCAATTAAGCCCTCGTCTGCCGTCGGCGCGATCAGTGAAAGCTCGTTGATTTTTTGAAAGTTTTCGTCGAGTACAATCAGCTTTCCGTACCACCAGGCATAAGGGGGCATGGGTTTGGTTTGCTGCATAAATGTATAGCGGATGCTGCCGTCGGTAAGCTTTTGCCGCTTGAAGTCTGAAATTCCATAATTTTTTATCGGATTTGTATGGTAAAATTCTATCGTTCCGTCTGTTGTCATGATTGTTGCAAACGATTGGGCATCACCTTTCGGACTGAAAAAAGAGGTTGCTATGTACCCCCCCCCCGTATATTCCGCGATATCGGGAACCGGCAGTTTTCGAGGAAACAGATTCAGTTGATAAATTTCGCCGTTAACGGAAAATTTTAAAATGTCACCGGGCTTGATGCGAAACAGGCGGAACCGTTTTTGAACACCGTCGACTTCGATTGTGTTAAAGCCGCGCGTGTTCAGCGTTACCGCTTCAAAAACTTTCCGCTGCGGTTCAATCGGCAACAGAGGATAGCCGTTTACGGTGACGACGTGATTGTCGGCTGAAGAAAAATCCAGCAATGTTTCCGCTGCCTGACCGGCGGAAATTTGCAGAAGAACAATGAAAAAGAGAAGAATGCTTTTCATGACGGCTGCCTTTACTTTTAGTCTTTTATGGCGAATATATATTGGCGGCGCAAAATTGTCATCAAAATTTTGCGTTTGTTAAAATGCCGGTTCGGAACGGAATCATTCATAAGGCCGGTTGTTGAACATTGATTGAATTTTGAGGCCGCCGGTTACTGTCGGTCCGGCTGTCCTTTGGGGGCCTTTAGGGCTGTTTTCTTTGTTATGAAACGTATGAGGAATATGAAAGTTTTTTTACGGCGGGGTAATGAAATGCGGATCTCCGGATGTAAAAAAAGCGTTTGAAATTTAAAAAAATCCGCATTAAAAAACACCGGTTGGAAAAAGTTTTTTTTAAGGAACGGAAAATGACGGTCAAAGGAAAATCCGCAGGCAATTCGGCGCGGTTTGATTTGGTGTTTGCGGGGTTTCTGACGGCGTTCGGTCCGTTTGCAACCGATGTGAAGCTGCCGGCAACGGCGACATGTTGTAACGACGGCGCGCCGGCGGAACCGGCATTTGCCGCGGCGGGAGAAGCGGTCGATGAATAAAAATGCCAGACTTTTTCTTTCTTATGTGCTGCCGTCGATGGTCGGCATGCTCATCGTCGGTTCCTACAGTATCGTGGATACCATTTTTATCGGCTGGAGTGCAGGAGAACTCGGGCTTGCTTCGGTGGCCGTTACCTGGCCGCTGGTGATGATGTTCGGTGCGGTCGGCGACATGCTGGGAACCGGTGCGGCAATTATTATCGCCCAGTCGAGAGGCAGCGGCAACCTGCGGCTGGCACGGCTCAGCCTCGGCAACATGCTGGTCTGGCAGGTATTGTTCAGCCTGCTGATGATGACTGTCGTCAAATGTTTTCTGACCGATATACTCCGTCTGTTCGGCGCTACCGACGAACTGATGCCCGGCGCCGTGCGTTATTCGCGGATTTTGATATACGGCAATCTGGCTTATATGCTGGTAACCGGCGTGCTGGCGGTAATCCGTAACGACGGCCGGCCGGTGCTGTCGATGTGGCTGATGGTCGGCGGACTGCTGCTGAACATCGTAATGGACTATGTTTTCATTTTTCCGCTCGGCGGCGGCGTGGCCGGCGCGGCCTATGCCACGGTTACCGCGCAGATGCTGATTGCTGTTGCCGGGTTGGCCTATTTCTTTACCCGGAAAACGGCTCTTCGTTTCGACCTGCAGATGTTTAAGCTGAAGCCGAAGTATTTGAAAAACATTGTCGTAAGCGGCTTCCCTTCGCTCGGCAACCAGTTGTCGATTATCGCGATGTTGTTTTTCCATAATTATCAGGCGTTGAAATACGGACGGGTGGACGGGCTGGCCGCCTATACCTTTATCGGCGCGGTCGAATCGCTCGGTTCGCTTTTGATGACCGGGCTGGCACTCGGGGTGCAGCCGCTGGTCGCCTATCTTTACGGCGGCGGCCGTCACCGCCGGCAGAACATTATCGGCAACATGGGCTATTATACCGCTTTCGGATTGGGAATTGTGCTGATGTGCGTATCGGTTGTCGGACACGACGTTTTTCCCGCCTGGTTCAATTTGCACGGCAATGCGGCGGTTCTTGCCGCACACGGACTGGTTATCAGTTCGACGGCGTTCGTGCTGCTGGGAGTGATCCGGGTGGCCGGTTATTATTATCAGGCGACCGGCAAAATCACGGATTCTTCACTGTTGATTTACGGTGACGCTTTTGTCGCGCTGCCCCTGTGTCTGTTTGCGCTGCCGTTGTGGTTCGGTCTGGACGGCGTATGGCTGGCAATGCCGGTTTCCCGCGTGCTGCTGTTTTTGTTCGTCTGTTACCTGTGGTTCGGCAGGAAAAAACGCCGGCCGTACAAAATGCAGCATTTTTCTGCCCGCCGGTAAAATTGTTTGTTTATGAAAAATTAAGATGACGGGTGTAAAAAAACAGTTTATCGTATGAGAAAATTTTGTCGGGTTTTTAAAACGAAAGGTGAAAAAATGTGGAAAAGTAGCAAATTGTTGGCGGGATTGGCGGTGGTACTGTCTTTGTGCGCCTGCAAGGAAGACAAAAGCGAGGTTCAGAATGCGGCGGCCAAAACCGCGGCGCTGCCGGTAAACGTGCTTGAGGTGGCGGCGGAAGACGTGCCTCTCAGTTTTGAATTTTCCGCCCGGGCGCAGGGATACAAGGAAACGGAAGTGCGGGCGCGGGTGAGCGGCATTTTGCTGAAGAAAAATTATATCGAAGGCAGCGAAGTCAGAGAGGGAGACGTTTTGTTTGAAATCGATCCCAAGGAATACAAGGCCAGGCTCAACAATGCCAAGGCCAACCTGGCCAAGGCCAAGGCACAGCTGCGGCGGGCCGAAACCGAATGGGCGCGAATCGAAAAGCTGTTCAAACAGCGGGTGGTAAGCGAAAAGTCGCGCGATGACGCTCAGGCCGAACTGGAAGCGCAGAAAGCGGCGGTGCTGATGGCGGAATCGGAAGTGGAAACCGCACAGCTGAATTTTGACTATACCAAAGTCACCGCGCCGATCAGCGGCGTTACCGGCATGGAAGTGCAGTCGGAAGGAAGCCTGATTTCGGCAACCGGCCTTTTGACCAACATTACCCAGCTTGATCCGATTTATGTTATCTTTTCGGCTTCCGAAAGCGAGATGATGTCGCTTTCCAACATGGTGGACAACGGTTTGATCCGCAACCCGGAAAACAAAAGCGAAGTCGTTGCCAAGGTCAAGTTCAGCAATGACAGCGTTTATCCGTTGCCCGGAGAGATTAATTTCATCAATTCGGGCATTGACGAGGGAACCGGTACCATCAAATTGCGCGCGGTTTTCCCCAATCCTAAAAAACGTCTGAAACCGGGACAGTTTCTGCGGCTGGTGATGGAAGGGCTGACCCGGGTCAACGCCCTGATCGTGCCGCAGGAAGCGATCATGCAGGGTGCCAACGGCTCTTACGTTTATATCGTCAACGACAAAAATATGGTCGAATCGGTCAATATCCAGACCGGACTGATGACCAAGGAGGGCGGCTGGATCGTCGACAGCGGTCTGAAAGCCGGCGACCGGGTGATCGTCAGCAACCTGATGAAGATCCGTCCCGGCATGACGGTTGATCCCAAAAACGTGGAGCAGCCGGCTGAACGGGAAACCGTCGAGGAATAATCCGGGAGAAAAAAGCAATGTTTTCCAAGTTTTTTATTGACCGCCCGATTTTTGCGACCGTCGTGTCGCTGGTTTTTGTGCTGGCGGGGTTGGTTTCGATGAAGGTGCTGCCGATTGAGCAGTACCCCAACATCGTGCCGACGGAAATTCAGATCAGCGCCACCTATCCGGGGGCGACGGCGGAAGTGCTGGCCGATACGGTGGCGGCGCCGATCGAACAGGAAGTCAACGGCGTTAAGAACATGATCTACATGTATTCCAACGCCACTTCGCAGGGGTATCTGACCATCGGCGTGGTATTTGACATCGGCACCGATCCGGATCAGGCGACGATCGACGTCAACAACAAGGTGCAGGCGGCGACTTCCAAACTGCCGAGCGAAGTGACCAAGCAGGGCGTGACGGTCGAACAGAAATCAAACTCGATCTTGCAGGTCGTGATGATGAAGTCTTCTTCCGAACGCTATGATACGATTTACGTTTCCAACTATGCGCTGTTGAACGTGCTGGACGAAATCCGCCGTATCAAGGGCGTGGGCAGCGCTTCGCTGTTTGCCTCGCAGGACTATTCGATGCGGATTATGCTGTCACCTGACAAGCTGGCAGATTTTGACATGACGCCGCAGGACGTGATTGCCGCCGTGCAGGAACAGAATTCGCAGTTTGCGGCCGGCCAGTTCGGTCAGGAACCGCTGGACGAATATCTGCCCTATACCTATTCGGTCAACACCAAAGGACGTTTGGTCGACGAAAAGGAATTCGGCGACATTATTCTTAAAAGCGATGACAAGGGCGGCATTCTCCGTTTGAAAGACGTGGCGCGGATCGAACTCGGTGCGCAGGACTACAGCGTCAATTCCTATTTCAACGGCGAACCGGCGGTGGCCTTTGCTGTTTATCTGCAGCCGGGCGCCAACGCGCTGGAAACGGCCAACCTGGTCAAAGCCAAAATGGCCGAACTGTCGAAGAGTTTCCCCGACGGCATCAGTTACGAAATTCCGTATGATACGACTTTGTTCGTAAACGTGTCGATCAACGAGGTTATCCATACCTTTTTTGAGGCGGTGCTGCTGGTTATCGTCGTCGTCTATTTGTTCTTGCAGAACATGCGGGCGACCCTGATCCCGATTTTGGCGGTGCCGGTATCGATTATCGGCGCGTTTGCCGGTATGTATCTGCTCGGTTTTTCAATCAACCTGCTGACGCTGTTCGGGCTGATTCTGGCAATCGGTATCGTGGTTGACGACGCAATTATCGTGTTGGAAAACGTCGAACGTCTGATGAGCGAGGAAAAGCTGACTCCGAAAGAAGCGGCGATCAAGGCGATGCAGGAAGTGTCTGGACCGGTGGTCGCGGTGGCTCTGGTGTTGTCGTCGGTGTTTTTGCCGATTGCCTTTCTTGGCGGTATGACCGGCGTTATGTACAAACAGTTCTCGGTGACGATTGCGGTTTCGGTGCTTATTTCGGCGTTTGTCGCGTTGACGCTGACGCCGGCTCTGTGCGCCCTGATTATCAAGCCCAACCGTCAGCATCAGGAACCGAAAGGTTTCTTCAAATGGTTTGACAACTTTTTCGAATGGGTGACGGAGGCTTATCTTTCCGGCGTGCGTTTCTTCCTTAACCACCGGAAAACGGCAACGGTCAGTTTCGTCGCCGTTCTGGCAGCGATCGCCTTTTTGTTCAAGATCGTGCCGGGCGGGCTGGTGCCGGGTGAAGACCAGGGTAACCTGCTGATGGCCTACAGCATGCCGGAGGCCTCGTCGCTGAGGCGGACGACGAATTTCAGCGACTCCGTGGTCAAACTGTTGAGGGAAGACGAGAACGTGGAAGACGTGCTGACGGTTAACGGTTACAACATGCTGTCGTCGAGCCAGAACACCTATTCGAGCATCAGCTTCATCATCTTAAAAGACTGGGGACTGCGGGAAAACGCCGACCAGTCGGCGGACGCTTTGGCTCAGCTTTATACCAAATTCGGCATGAGCCGGCCCGAGGGCATCGGCTATGCCTTCTCCATGCCGCCGATTATGGGCATGAGCATGTCCGGCGGTTTTGAAGGTTATATCCAAAACCGCGGCGGCAAGAGTTCAAACGAGCTGATGGATAAGGTGACCGAATTTGTCAATGCCGCCAACGAACGGCCGGAGCTGAAAAACGTGCGTACCACGTTTTCGGTCAGCACGCCGCAGTACCGGGTTGATCTCGATCGCGAAAAGGCAAGGATCCTCAATGTGTCGATCGATGCCATCTATGCGGTTATGCAGTCAACCTTCGGCAGTCTTTATGTCAATGACTTTACTTACAAAGGCCGCAATTTCCGGGTGATTTTGCAGTCGGAAGGACGCTTCCGCCGCACTCCGGACGACCTGCGTTACGTTTATGTCAAATCCAACAGCGGGCAGCTGGTACCGTTGTCGACTCTGCTGAAAGTCGAGCGCGTTACCGGACCGGAGCTGGTTAACCGCTTTAACATTTTCCCGGCCGCCAAGGTGCTGGGCGATCCGGGCGACGGTTATTCGTCCGGTCAGGCGATTGCGGCGATGGAGGAAGTGGCCGGTCAGGTTCTGGGCGACGACTATTCGCTGTCGTGGATCGGTTCAGCCTATCAGGAAAAGCTGACCGGCGGCGCATCGACCCAGGCCTTTGTTTTCGGTCTGATCATGATCTTCCTGATTCTGGCCGCCCAATATGAAAAATGGTCGCTGCCGTTCGTGGTTATCCTGTCGGTGCCGTTTGCGGTACTGGGCGCTTTGCTGGCAATTTATCTGCGCGGCATTCAAAACGATCTGTATTTTCAGGTCGGTCTGGTTACCCTGATCGGTCTGGCGGCGAAAAACGCCATTCTGATCGTTGAGTTTGCGGTAATGGAAGTGCAGCGCGGGCTGACTTATGCGGAAGCGGCGGTCAGCGCGGCCAAACTGCGTTTCCGTCCGATCGTGATGACTTCGCTGGCATTTACCTTCGGTGTTTTGCCGCTGGCCATTTCCACCGGTGCCGGCGCCGGCAGCCGCCATGCCATCGGTACCGGCATGATCGGCGGCATGATTTTGTCGACCTTTGTTGCCACCTTGTTTGTGCCGATGATGTTTGCGATTATCGGCGAAACTTTCGACGAGGAAAACATACTCCGTCGCAAGATCAGCAAACGGGCGAAAAAGCTCGGCCGTCCGCAGTTGAAGGGAAAACTGCGGTAAGTTGCGGAAAATGTGCCGGAAGCTATGTTTCGGAGGCAAGAGAAAAGGGACGGTTAAGCCGTCCCTTTTCCTGTATCAAAAAACAAGCGCCGGGTGTGTGGCCGGATTGCATCCGTTAACGAAGGAGGGCATGTTCAATGCGGGCTGAGGCAGAGGATTGGCGGAATATCCGGCGGAGAGGGCGAATCCTGTTGGTGCGGAACCGGCGCCGGGACGCCGCCGGCGCTCAGTTGACGTCGCCGAGGACAATCGTCTGTGTCACTTTGTCAATGTTTTTAAGCCAGGGAACGATTGCCTGGGGAAAAAAATCGGAATCGGCCAGCCGGTCGATTTCAATCCAGCGGATTTGCTGTTTTTCGCCGTCGGGGATGCTGCCGTTGCAAAGCGGCGAGAAGTCTTCGACCGTACAGAGGAACATCAGTTCCGCCTGATGAAAACAGGGGTCGTCAAAAGGCGAATCGTGGTTTTTGGCGATATAGTCGCGGACAAAAAGCAGCCGTTCCGGACGGACGGTAAGGTTGAGTTCTTCCCGGCATTCGCGTATCAGAGCCTGTTCCATGGTTTCGCCCCACTGGTGGCCGCCGCCGGGCAGTTTGCAGAAACGGCCGCGGCCGTAGTCGCAGCTTTCGACCAGCAGTTTGCCGTCGCGGATGATGACGGCTTTGATTGAATAGCGGAAAATCTTTTCCATTGTTTTTCTCCGGGTTGTGAAAAAACAAGAATAAAGTTTTTGCCGCCGGCGTTCAATCTTTTTTGGGGGGAGAAAAATTCCGGGCGGGAAAGCGGCGCGGCCGGCCGGGGAGGGTTCAGTCTTTTGTTGCGTCGGGTTTGAAGTTCATGGCGCCCGAGTTGATGCAATAGCGCATGCCGGTGTTGGTCGGTCCGTCTTCAAATACGTGCCCGAGGTGGGAACCGCAGCGCGCACAGGTAACTTCAACCCTTACCATGCCGTGGCTGAAGTCTGCATTTTGTCTGATGCTGCCGGGAATGGCGCGGTCAAAGCTCGGCCAGCCGCTGCCGGAATCGAATTTGTCGCCGGAGCGGAAAACCGGGTTGCCGCAGGCGCCGCAGACGAAGGTGCCGTCGTCTTTCATATTCAGGTATTGTCCGGAAAACGGCTTTTCGGTGCCTTTTTCGCGGAGAATTTTATATTGTTCCGGCGACAGTCGTTTTTTCCATTCTTCTTCGCTTAAGTTCAGCGGCGGCGTTTTTCTGCCGCAACAGCCTTTTCCCTGTTTGGCCAGGTATTTCTGATGATATTCTTCGGCCGGATAGAATTCGGCAGCCGGCGCCACTTCGGTTACCACCGGCGCGGGATATGTTCCCGAGTTGTTCAGTTCTTCTATTTTGGCCAGGGCCTCTTTCTTTTGTTCCGGTGTGAACCAGAAAACGGCCGACCGGTACTGGGTGCCGACGTCCGGTCCCTGGCGGTTGAGCGTGGTCGGGTCGTGGTTGGCAAAAAAAATGTCCAGCAGCTGGTCGTAGGTGACCATTTTGTCGTCAAAGACGACTTTGACCGCTTCGGCGTGGCCGGTGCCGCCGGTACAGACCTGCCGGTAGTCCGGGTTTTCCGTTTGTCCGCCGGTGTAGCCGACGGTAGTGGACACAACTCCCGGCACGGTGTCGAACACCGCCTGAATTCCCCAGAAGCAGCCGGCGGCGAAAACGGCCTGCGATATGCTCATTTTTTTCTCCCGTTTGATTTGTTTTTTTTCAAATATAAGTACGAACCGAAGGTTTTTCAATCAGGCAACGTTTTTTCTTCGCGGTCAGCGCCGGAGAGCAGCCAAAACCATCGGCGCGGCATTTTGCGTCGTCGGTTCCTTTTCGTCAATCCATGAAGCGCCGTCGGAATCAAGGTCGGAAATGTCCCGGTCGGGAACGCCGTCGACGGTGCAGTCGAATAAAATGCCGGTGTGGAACAGCCCGCCGGGGCGGCCGTCGTCTTCGATAAAACCGCGGAAAAAGACATTTTCTTCCCGCCGTTCGCCAATACTTTGCAAACGGCAGCCGGTTTCTTCCTCCAGTTCGCGGGCAAGCGTCCGTTCTTCGCTTTCGCCTTTTTCCGGCGAACCGCCGGGCAGGTCGAAAAGGCCGGTGTAAGGTCCCCGTTTTTTGCGGATCAGCAGAATCTTTCCTTCCCGGCGGATAATGCCGTAGATGCCGCGGTGAATGCGGGTGACGGAAAAGGCGTCGCGTTCCCGTTCAACGGCTTCCGCCGCCAGGGCGCTTTCGTCGCGGATCCAGCGAGGCAGGCCGGCATCGGCCGTGCGGCTGAAAGGAAACCATTGCCAGCTTCCGTGCTCGGCGGAAAGTCTGACCGTGCCGGAGAGGTATTCGGCAAGGAAAGTGACGCCGTAAAGCGTTTCCCCCGCCCGGGGAGAAAAACTCCAGGTTCTGAGCGGGCGTTTGATTCGTACCGTTAATCCGGTTTCTTCAAATATCTCTCTTGTCAGCGCCTGCGTGTGGCTTTCGCCTGTTTCGACGCCGCCGCCGGGCAGGTCATATATTCCTTCTTCGCCGTTTTGCCGGCGTTCAAGCAGCAGAAAACAACCGTTGCAAACAATGACGGCCTTGACGGCCACGCGCGTTTTGTTCATTTCTTTTTTCCTTTCCCGGCAACCATTATAACGGCAGGAAGATAAAAAGGCAAACCGTTTTCCGAAGCATAATTCCCGGGCCTGCCGGGGCTGCAACAAAAAAACACCGCCGTTTTCAAACGGCGGTGTCGGCGGGAACTGTCGTTTCCTTATTTGATTTCTTCAATCAGCAGTTCGCTCGGAGCAGTGGTCTGAGTGTTTTCAATGGTGTAGGACACTTTCCGGGGCGCCGGTTTGGTTGTGGTGGTGACCACGGTTTTTACCTGCGGCTGGGTGGTGACTACGGTTTTTACTTCCGGCTGGGAAGTAACGACCGTTTTGACTTCCGGCTGAGCGACAACCTGAGTGTTGGAAATGATTTTTTGATTGATGACAGGTTCTTTTTCATAGCTGACGGTCGATGTGGTTTTCGGTTCGTAAACCGTGGTGTAAGTGGTTTTCTTATAGATGACTTCAACCGGTTCACGGGTCTGTCTGACAACCGGTGCGCAACCGTTGCAGCCGTTGGTGCTGACAACGACGGGAGCCGGGACGGGCGCGGGAGCCGGGGCCTGAATGTTAACGGTGGTTACGGGAACCGGAGCGGGAGCCGGCATCGGCGCCGGACGCGGGGCAACATAGGCCGGACGCTGGGCTACCAGCGTAATGCGTCGCGGCTCGGGTCTTGCTTCCCGGTAGACGTATACTTTTTCGGGCGCTTTGGCCTTTTCTTCTTTGGCCGGGCAGTCTTTGCGGGAATAGAAGTGGTCGTTGCAGTCCTGATCGTACTTTTTGTAGATGGATCCTTCGGCGCAGGCGCCAAGCAGGAAAAGGAGGGAGAATACAAATAACTTTTTCATGACTTTTCTCTTTCGTTGATTGATAGTTGCAATATAGCGGATTAGCAAAAAAATTAAATATACTATAATCTTTTTTTCTAATTTGTCAATTTCTGTTTAAAAAAATCTGCTTTTTATATAATCACGTAAATCTTAATTTAAACCTTATGTGATATGGCGGAAAGAAATTATTTTGACATTTTTGCCAATGTCATCTACGATTGAAAAAAATTTATTTGTTGACCGGGGGAAAACTTATGAATATCCGTAAAGTGTTGTGTTTGCTGACGATGCTGGCCTGCGCGGCGGAAAACTGTTTGGCGGCGGAAGGCGACAATCTGGCGGCGTCAATTTACAATCACGCGCATTTTCGCAACCGAGAGGCGCTGGCGCGGCTGAAGAGAAACGGCTATTCCCTGGACGCAACGGATTCACGCGGCAATACGGCGCTTTGCACCGCCATTATGCGCAAAGACGAAAATGCTTATAAACTGCTGCGGCAGATGGGAGCGAACACCGCCCATCCCTGCGTTAAGAGACTGGAAGCCGCAGTGCGGCCGGTTAAAAACGACAAGTTCGTATGGAACGTGGGGCCGACGACCTATCTCGGCGCCGCCGCCCTGATCGGGGGTACCGTGGCCATTGCCGCCGGCGGCAGCAGCGGCGGATCAAAATCGGACGGCGCGGCGGGGACCGGTGACGAACCCGGCGGCAGCGACAATCCGGGCGGCGGCGAAGGGGAAGTCGTGAATGAAGTCGATCCTTCGTATTTCCAGACCGACGAATACAAACAGGGCAATTTCCTGTCGCAGATCGGCGCGGCGGAAGCTTATGCGCGTTTTTACGGAGAAACGGAAAGCGGCGATCTGGCCTCGCAGCTGGAACGAGTGGCCGTCGGCGTGGTTGACAGCGGCGTTTACGGTGCTCACGCGGAGTTTGGCGCCACCGACGTCAGCGGCGTCAATTACGACTACGGTCCCTGTTCCAAAAGCGGAAACTCTACCAACTGCTGGCAGTGGGCGGCTGAATATACGGTCGGCGGACAGAGTTATCAAAACGTTACTTATCTGAAACTTGATGATGGCCGCGTTTATATTACCCGCGTAGGCAAAACGGGAAGCAAAGAAGAGTATGACGAGTGGGCGTCGTCTTATGATGACGGTTATGACTGGAATGTAGAAAAAGACAGTGCGACCGGTTTTTATCCGAACAAGTCGGATGATGCCGCGCACGGCACCCATGTGGCCGGCATTATCGCTGCCGACAGAAACGGCGCCGGCATGCACGGCGTGGCTTTTGAAAATGCCGAGATTATCGCCGCCCGGTGGGATCTGATGTCGCCGATTTCGGCGCCGGTAAAAGACGTGATCGACATGGGCGCGAAAGTGGTCAATTTCAGTCTGGGCGTAGATTCGACGGCTGATATAAACGCTTCCACCATTGATCGTTATGCGGATCAGTTGGACGATTATCTGGACAGCGTGCGCTATCAGATTGAAAACAACGTTGTTTTCGTTTTTTCCGCCGGCAATGAAAGTCAGGCGCAGCCGGGCGTTACAAACGGGATTCCGCTGCTCGACGAGTTTAAGGAAAGTCTGGACGGTTTGTTCGTGACGGTAGTCGCTTTGGACAAGGACAACAAGCTGGCCGATTATTCCAACGCCTGCGGAGTTGCGCAGAACTATTGTATTGCCGCGCCGGGAAACGATGTCTGGTCGCCCATTAACCAAGATGATATGATCGGGCAGATGAGCGGCACCTCAATGGCGGCGCCGGTGGTTACCGGCAGCATTGCCTTCCTGATGGGCGCTTATCCTTACATGACGCCGCAGGAAGTGGTCAGTCTGGTGTTTGAAACCGCCGACGATCTGGGGGACGCCGGCGTGGACGCCGTTTACGGACACGGTCTGATCAATCTGAACAATGCGACCCAGCCGCAGGGCGAACTGATGATCGCTACCGGCTCGAACGTGAAAGGGGAAAGCATTGCGGCCCGTTCGACGACAATGTCGGTGCCGGCCGTTTTCAAGAGCGCGCTGGCGGCAAAGATGCCGCGTTCCGTTATCGCGTTTGACAAGTACAAACGCCCTTATGCAATGCCGATTTCTTCTTTTGTAAAAATGACCCACAGCGGAGAGCGCAATTTTAAAAACGATTTGTATGCCTTTTCCCGTTATCAGCCGAAGCGGAGGATAGCGGCCGGCGGCAATCTGGCCTTCTCCTATGCGCCGGCGGCTTTGGCCGATTCTCCGAGCGGACTCGGCACCGTGGAAGCCGAATATGCCGGGGGGGGGTATGTGGCCGGCTTCTATTATACGGAAAATACGCTTTATAATCATGACGCTTATTTTGAAAAGGCGCTGGCCAATCCGTTTATGGCGATGAATTCGGCTTACGGCGTGTACAGCCGTTACCGGCCGTCTTCGGACTGGAAGGTGACGATGGGCTTTGCTACCGGCGAAAACGGTCTTTACGACGGCAGCCGGGACGACAACGACCGCGATTTTGACAACCGGGTTTACGGTTTTGATTCCGCCGCCGCTTACAGCCTGACGGACAATCTGACGGTGACGGCGATGAGCGGTGTTTTGTACGAAGACGGTGCAATGCTCGGTTTAAACGGCACCGGCGGTTTTGACGTCGGCGATTCCAGCACCTATTATGCCGGGCTTTCGGTCAGCTGGTCGCCGCTGAAGAACCTGTTTTTAAGCGGTGCTTATTATCAGGGCTGGACCGATGCCGGCGGGCTTGCCTCCAACCTGATGCAGACCAGTCGTCTGGTCAGCGACAGTTTTGCTCTGGACGGCCATTACCGCTATAACAAAACCGACGTTGTCGGCTTGCAGATTTCTTCGCCGCTCAGAATATACAAGGGCACGGCCGCCTTTGACCTGCCGGTCGGGCGCGACAATTATTCCGACGAAGTTTACCGCGAGCGCTTCAATGCCGGTTTGAAGCCGGATGCCCGGGAATACAAGTTTTCGTTTTATCATGACCGGGAGATTAACGAGGACATGAATTTTAAGGCGCAGTTTGACATGCGGCTCAATCCCGATCATCAGAAAGATGCCGAGACCGATTATCGGGTGATGTTCGGTTTCAACTGGACTTTCAACTGATTTTGCAAAGGAGCGGTTTTGAACCGCTCCTTTTTCGGTTATGCTTTTTGCGGAAAGGTCCCGAACTTATTCGGAGCCGAACGTAAAGCCGTCGGAACAATGCCGCCTCATGCCTCATACCGCAGGCTTTGCGGCCGATACGGAATTCTTTGCCGGGGTATCTTTATTTGCCGGGAAAAAGCGCCTGGCGTACCCGGCGGATGCGGTATTCCCGATAGAGCTGTCCGAAACGTTCGTCTTTGGGCAGATTTTCCCAGCCGGGCATGTCGGCCGCGCGGACGGTTTGCAGAATTTTCACTGCCTGCCGGAGGCGGTCGGCGTTTTGTTCAAAACGTGCGTCTTCTTCGGCGGAAATAGGACGTTTGCAGCCATGCATGTCGGCGCGGCAGACAGCGATGTAGTTTTCAAAGTCTTTTTCCCCGGAACGGATGAGATCTTCGCAAAAATCGACTAATGTGCCGATCCTCATTTCCGGAATTTTGCAAAACTTCATATGATAACGGCAGGCAGTGAGGGCAAAATCGCGGTAATGGTTGGGGATTTTCAGCCGGCGGCAGATCGTGCGGATAATTTCCAGACCGTTTTGTTCGTGATTATGATGAGAGGGGAGAATTTCCGCCGGGGTAACGGTTTTGCCGATGTCGTGCAGGAGAATGCCGAAGCGGACGAGGGCATTGCCGCCGGCAGCCTGTTCTAACGCCGACAGAGTGTGGTCGCCGCTGTTGCCTTCGGGGTGATAGTCGGTGCGCTCGGGCGTATTCCACAACCGGTTGACTTCCGGCAGGACGGCTTCAAGCGCTCCGCAGGCGCGGGCAGTCTGTACAAAACGGGGAAAATCGGGAAAGCGCAGGGCTTTTTCCAGTTCTTTCCATATCCGTTCGGCGGAAAGGTGGGCAAGCTGTCCTTCCGCCGTCATCCGGGCAACCAGTTCAAGCGTTTCCGGCGCCGGAGTAAAATTAAGCTGGGCGGCAAACCGGCAAAGGCGGAGAACCCTTAAGGGGTCTTCCTGAAAATGTTCGGCGTTGATGTGTCTTAAAACGCGGTTTTCAATGTCTTTCCGCCCGTTGAAAGGGTCAAAGTATTCTCCCGTTTGCGGGTCAAAGGCGATGGCGTTGCAGGTGAAGTCTCTCCGTTCAAGGTCTTCTTCCAAAGTAACCGAGGGGTCGAAAATAAAGCTGAAATCGGCATGGCCGCAGCCGGTTTTAATCTCTTTGCGGGCAAGCGCGTATTCTTCTTTGCTTTCGGGGTGGAGAAACACCGGAAAGTCTTTGCCGACGCGGACAAAGCCGCGGGCAAGCATTTCTTCGGGCGAGGCGCCGGTGACGACATAGTCGTAGTCCTGCGGCTGCCGGCCGCGCAGCCTGTCGCGTACGCTGCCGCCGACCTGATAGATTTTCATGCCTTTTCTCCCAACAGCAGTTTTTGCAGATAAGCGTTTAAACAACGTTCTTTTTCTTCCCCGGCGTTTTGTGCGCGGGCGTCGGTTTCGGTAAGCGAAAGGAGTTTGCCGAGTGCTTCGTCAAGCAGCGGCTGCCGGCCGAGGTCTTCTGTTTCTCTGCCGTATTTTTTGCTTTCGATCAAACGGGAAAGGGCGGCGTACGTTTCTTCGCCGAGCGTCTGCCGGCAGGTTTCCAGCGTGTGGGTGAAATCGGTTTCCGGCAGGCGGCGGAATGCGGCGACGCAAAAGGCGTTGAGCAGGCCGCGGAAAGCGTAGAGGTATTTTTTGCCGGTGAAGGTCCGGCGTTTTTCCATTTCCCGGAGATTATTGGCGGCCATGGAACGGTAATGGCGGATCAGAGTGCCGTCGTCAAAACTTTTTTCGGCAAAAGCGCGCAGTTCCGGCGGCACCGGTCCGAGGTAGACGACGTTTGAGATCAGCCATTCAATGGTCGAAGGGTTGGATTTTGCCAAAAGACGCAGGAATTTGAAAATGTCAAATCCGCAAAGGTCGTACAAGGCGTCGTGCGCGGTACAGGGGGCAAGCTTTTGGTCAAACGCCGCATTGATGACGTCGTCCGGCCGGGCCAGGTTGACATAGTCTTTCAGCGGGCGGCAATAGACAAAGCGGACGTCGTAGTCGCTGTCGGCGCTTTCGATCCGCCAGGCGCGGCTGCCGCTTTCAACGGCAAAAAGAATTTTTATCTGCCGTTGTTCTTCCAGATCGTGCAGAAAGCTGCGGACGGTTTGCGCTGCCGGTTCAGACATGTTTTTTGGCCTCCCTGACCATGTGTTTCCAGTTTTTGGGTTTGATGACTTTGACATGCGGTCCCCAGCCGTAAAGGCAGCGGTCCAGTTCCAACACGCCGCCCGCCCTGAAACTGACGGTCAGGCTGCCGTTGGGGTTTTCGCGGACCTGCTGGCGGGGGTGAAAAATGTAGTTTTTGGCGGCGGCGGCCGAGCGGGCGTCAAAAAGCCATTCGTTTTCAAATGCCGGTTCGCGGAACAGTCCGAAATTTTCACAGCAATGGTTTTCCAGGCAAAAGTCACCGTTGCGGATAAAATAGCTGTCGGTTTCTTTAATGTCAATGATGTCGCTCAGACAGACGTAGAGAAACTCCCGTTTTTTTTCCGAATAAGCGATAAGGTGATGTTTGGGGCCGTAAATGAAGGCGTACGGACATAACGTCTGCCATTTTCTGAGAGTGTTCGTTTCTGCCCAGCACAGACGGATTTTGCGGCAGGCGGTAACGGCATGTCGGAGCAGCGCCAGATGGCGCGGATTGATCTCGATTTTTTGCACCGGCCGGAAGAGGTAGCCTTCGGAAGCCTGCATGATTTCGGTGTCGGTTTCTATCCGGCAGCAGACTTCCGGCCGCATCATGGCCTTGAGTTTGGTCAGCAGGCCGGCCAGCGTGCGCGACTGTTCGCAAAGCTGAACGTGTTTTAACAGCCGCAGGGCGTTTTGCAGGGTGGATATTTCTTCGGCCGAGAAACTGATATAGTTTTTGAGCGCCCCGTACGGCAGGTGCCAGCGTTTGACGCCGTGCTCGCCGATGGTTTCGGTCAACTGGGGAAACCTTTCGCGGATAAAATTGCGCATTCTTTCCGCCGTGCGGCGAGAAACGTCAAACTGCTGCATGACGTCGGCGATGGAAATTCCTTCGGCGCTTGACTGCATACGGATGGCAAGGTCAAATATGTTATGCATTTTTTCGTATGCCATCGGGTAGAAATCCTTTGCCGTTTCAGGGAATCAGTTTTTCGTCCAGGCTGCAGGCCGCAGTTTTTCCCGAAGCCAGCGCTTCGACAATGGTGGAGCCGCCGTGTTTGCAGTCGCCGGCGTAGATGACGCGGTCGGTGTCCGGCTGACGGGGAGCGGTGCTGCCGATGGCTTTGATGACCAGGGAAAAGCCGGGCCGGGCGATGGTGGTGTCGGGAATTTCTTCCAGTTTGCCGCGATTAAAACGGTTTTTGGCGGTATATAAGGTGAGGTAATCTCCGTCGGCGCCGATTTTTTTGATTTTGGTCATGGTGGTCAGGTCCACGCCGGCATCAAGCAGCGATTTTCTTTCCTCCCCGGTGACCCGCATGTCGGAAACCCGGCGGCGGACAAACATTTCGACATTTTCGGCGCCGTTGTTGACGGCTGTCAGTGCGCAGTCGGTTGCGACGGCACCGCCGCCGATGACGGCAATGTTGCCTCTTGCCGCATAGTGCTCAGGGTGACGCAGATAGTCAAGATAGGAAACGGCATGTTCCTCGCCGTCAATGCCGAGGTTGATGCCTTCCGGTTCGCCGGTGGCGACGATAACACCGTCAAAATCCTGCTCCAGAAGCGCGGCAGGGTTGTTGACGGGAGTGTTCAGCCGCAGTTCGATCATGTCGGGATCGTCAATGAAGCTCCAGTCTTTGGCGATAACTTCAAACGGCAGCCGTTTGTCGGGGATGAGATTGAGGGCGCCGCCGATTTTTTCAAAGCTTTCAAACAAGGTAATGCGGTAACCGAGCCGTGAAAGTTCCGCCGTTGCGGCAATGCCCGCCGGCCCGGCGCCGATGACGGCGACTTTTTTGCCGTTGGCCGGCAGTTTGGGATGGGCGGCGGATTCCGCGGTACGGTATTTTTCCAAAATGGTGGCCTGAACCCGCGGAATGTTGATCGGAAAGTCGATGCCGGCGCGGGTACAGGCCTGCATGCAGAACTTGTCGGGGCAGATCAGGCCGCAGGTCTGTCCCATCGGGTTGTTGCGGGTAATGGTTTCGACCGCGCCGGCAAAATCGTTTGCCTTTGCTTTGGCGATAAACTCCTGCGGATTGCAGTTGACGGGGCAGGCGTTCATGCAGGGTTTGCTTTTGCAGCCCAAACAGCGTCCCAGTTCGGAAATCAGCTGGGCGCGTGTCAGGTACAGTTTTTTGTCAGTCATTTTAACTTATCCGAAATTAATTGCTGTTTATAATTTACGCCATCAGAGAAGGGAGAAGTCAAGTTTTTTCTGGCGGAGGTTGAAAATGTTGAAAAAAATATTGCGGGCGGCGGCCGCAGGAGCGGCGTTCGTCGTCGTTTACCTGGTCTGCCTGTATGCGGTGCAGGATTATCTCATCTTTTTTCCGGACAGGTTTTATGCCGGTCCGAGCAGCGCCGGCGCACCGGCGTTTGAAGAACGGCCGCTGGTGACGGCCGACGGGCACCTGATTATGGCCTGGTATGCAAAAGGCGATGCCGACAAACCGGCAATTTTGTTTTTCCACGGCAATGCCGGACAATTGGCAACTTTTGCGCCGCACCTGAAAGCGTATATTGATGCCGGGTATCCGGTGTTTATGCCCGAATATCGCGGTTTCGGCTTAAGCGGCGGCAGGCTTTCGGAAGAAACGATGTATGCCGACGCCGTCGTTGCCTTCAATTATCTGAAAGACAGACTCGGGCATGACAAAATCGTCGTTTTCGGTTATTCGATGGGGACTGCGGCGGCCTCGGCGGCGGCTGGCATGTGCTCCGCCGACGCGCTGATCCTGGCCGCGCCGTTTTATTCCCTGGAACGCGAGGTCGGCGACAAGCCGGTTCCCCTGGCTCGGCTGGTATTGAAAAACCGTTTGCAATCAAACCGGTTTATTGCCGCTTATCCGGGGCCGCTGCTGGTTGTTCACGGCAGTGAAGACAAGCTGATTCTGCCTTACCACGGCCGGGAACTTTTTGAGTTGTCGCCGGCTGCGGACAAGGAATTCTTTTTGGCGGAGGGGGTTGATCACAACCGTTTGTTTTTTGACGATGGCAACCATCGGACGATGCTCGACTGGCTGAACCGGCGTTTTGGCGCCGGCCGCTGACGGCGGTGCCGACAAGTGTCCGCCGGCCGCCGCAGGCTTGATTTTAGCCCCTTAAATACGCGGCTTGAAAGCTTCGTAATCCTTGCCGAGCCGGAATGTCCGCATCTGTCCGCTTGCGCCGACGTTTGAACCATAAAAAAAACTCCCCGGGCAGGGGAGTTTTTTTATAGGTTTGCAATTTAGAAAACGTAGCGGACGCCGCCGTAGATTTCCTGGTTGTGGACTTTGCCGTCGCCGATTTTGCCCATGTCGTAGTAACGGTAACCGACGTCGATGTTCAGGCGGTTGGTCATCTTTGCGGAGATACCGCCGCCCAATACCCAGGTGAAATTGTGTTTCTTGTAACTGTCGCGGCCGTCGTCGTACGAGAACTTGTATTCGAGGTTGGTTACGCCGATACCGGCCTGCAGATAGGGCGTAAACCAGGTATACGGAGAGAAGTCGTAATAGACGTTGAACATATAGGAATCGTATTCAAACGTGCCGGTGCTGGTGGAAACGATCGGATCGCGTCCTTCCATCGGAATGACGAGCGTTTCGGAATCTTCGCTCTTGTCACGCCAGATATATTCGACTTCGGCGCGGAAGTACTGATAACGGTAACCGATGGCGCCGGAAAGCATGAACAGGTTGTCGTCGATGTCCAGACGGTCACCCGAGGTGTGTCTGTCGCCGATGTCAGGTTCGGCAACGCCGCCGCGCAAACCGAGGTAAATACCGTCGCATTCGGCCATGGCGTCTGCGGCCGCGACCATCCCCAAAACTACTGCCGATGCTCCGGCCAACATTTTTTTCAACATTCTAAAGATTCCTCTCGTTAAAGCAAAATGAAAATTCTGGACAAAGAGTACATTAATTTTTTAATTGAATCAAGTTTTTTGTGCGGCGGCGGCAGAATTTGTCGTGAGCGGCCGGATTTGTCCGGAGTCCGTTTTCCGCCGCCGGTATAATTTAAGCAGTCCGCTTGCTTTTTCAACGGTTTTGTGTTAGTCGTAACGATTATGACGAAAGAAAAAACGGCAAATGAGGAAAAAAGAACGGCTTCGGGGCTGAATACGCTGGCTTCCGAAACGATGCCGCTTTTGCGCCGAATCCTCGGCCGAAAGGGCATGATGGCGGCCGACGTGCTGGCTTTTTGGGAACAGATTGCGGGGGAGGAACTGGCCGCTTTCACTTTTCCGGAAAAAATCGGTTTTCGCGGCAAGGAACGGCAGAACGGCGTTTTGCAGGTGGCGGCGGTCAACGGCGCTTTTGCTCTGGAACTGCAGCACCGGGAAAAGTTTGTGCTGGAAAAGGTTAACGCCTTTTTCGGCTACAAGGCGGTTTCCGAACTCCGAATCCGTCAGAGCGGCGGGGTTTCCTTTCGCCGGGGGCGGCAAATTAATCAACCGGAATTTAAGAAAATACTTGTAAGCGGCGAGGAACAAAATTATATTGAACAACTGACCGGGGGACTGAACGACGGCGATCTCAAAGACAGCCTGATCCGTCTGGGAAAGTGTGTATTATCGCAAAACCGCAAATAAACAGGAGTAGCAATGACTTTTGAAAATATCATAAAGAGGGTGAGCCAGGTGTTGGCCGCGGCGTTTATGTTCTTGATGGCCGACGGTTTCTATCTGTCGCAGAAGGGATTCAACTGGGTGGACGGCAGTCTGGTGCTGGTCAAACCGGCGGAAGCGTCGGTGCCGGCGGCCGCCGGCGGCGTGGTGCCCAGCCGTTTTGAAATGAATGCCGTGCATGTGCTCGGCAGCGCGGACGCGCCGGTGACGATTTACGAGTTTTCGTCGCTCGGTTGTTCCCATTGCGCCGATTTTCATCTGAACATGCTGCCCGAGCTGAAGAAGGATTATATCGACAGCGGCAAGGTCAAGCTGGTGTTTGCCGATTTCCCGATCGACGCCAAGTCGATGAAAGGGGCGATGCTGGCCCGTTGCATGCCTGCCGACAAATATTTTGATTTTTTGAGCCTGCTGTTTAAAAAACAGCTGACCTGGGGGCTTTCCTTTAAAACCGAAAAGCTGCTGACCAGTTATGCCGAACTGGAGGGACTTTCCGCCGAAAAGGCGAAAGCCTGCATGGAAGACGACGACGCGGCCAAGGAAATTATGTCGGTTCGTCAGGACGCGATGGAAAAGCTGCAAATTCAGGGAACGCCGTCCTTCCTGATCAGGAGTGACCTCGGCGAAGAAGTTTTGCCCGGGGTTCCCGATTATGAAAAACTGAAAGAAGTGCTGAATAAATATCTCGGCGTTAACAAGTAAGTAACCTTTAGGGAATATGCTGGCCGATGAAAAAAATTCCTGAAGACATCAGGGAACTGGAGGAAAAAATCGCCCGCCAGCGGGAAAAGGAAAACCGTTTGCGGGAGCCGGCCGGAGCTTCGGAATATGCCGGAGCGGCGGGTGTCGGCCTCAGGATTGCGGCGGAATTTCTGTCGGCGGTTCTGGTCGGCGGCGCGGTCGGTTATGTGATTGACCGCATGGTGGACAGCCGTCCGTTTTTTCTGACAGTGTTTCTGTTTTTGGGCGGTGCGGCCGGCATTTTGAACGTTTACCGTCTGGCCAAAGCGGAAGACGAACGGAAAGCGAATAAGGAGTAGGTTAAGTTGTCAAATCCGTTGGAACAGTTTGTTATCAAGCCGATTATTCCGCTTAAGGCCGGCGACGTCGACATTTCTTTTACCAACTCCTCGCTGTTTATGCTGCTGGCGGTGGCGGCGGCGGCGCTTTTGTTTTCGCTTTGCCTGCGGCGGCGCACCATCGTTCCCGGACTGGCGCAGTCGCTGCCCGAATGCGCTTACGGTTTTATCGCCAATCTGATGAAGGAAAATATCGGTCCCGAGGGGCTGAAATATTTCAGTTTCATCTTTTCGGTCTTTTTGTTTGTCGCCTTCGGCAACATTTTGGGACTGTTTCCTTATGCCTTTACCTTTACTTCGCATGCAACGGCGGTGGGCACGCTGTCGATCGCGGCGCTGCTGTTTAACGTTGCGGTCGGCATCCGCAAGCGGAAATGGGGGTATTTGCGCACGTTTATGCCCAGAGGCATTCCGCTGGTGCTGGCGCCGCTGGTCGTGCCGATAGAGGCCATTTCCCTGCTTTCCAAACCCTTCAGCCTGACGGTGCGACTGGTGGCCAACATGACGGTGGGGCACATCATGCTCAAGATCATTGCCGGTTTTATCGTCAGTCTGGGCGTGTTCGGTGCGGTGCCGATGCTGTTCAGCGCCTGTATCGTCGTTTTCGAACTGTTCATTGCCGCCCTTCAGGCTTTCATTTATACGGTGCTGAGCTGCATCTATCTGGGGGACGCCTTGCGCAGCCACTAGCGGAAAAGATTATTTTGTAGGATATGTTCAATGTTAAAATCTGAAAGGAAAATTAAATGGAACCTTTAGCTTATATCGGCGCTTCTATCTGCGCCTTGTCGATGACGGTTGCCGCCTGGGGCGTGGCCAAATTGTGGATGACGATCATTACCACCGTCGGCCGCAATCCGCAGGTGAAAAAAGACGTTGATATCTATGGCTGGGCCGGTTTTGCCGCGATTGAAGCGATTGCGCTTTATGCGCTGGTTATTGCCCTGATCATGCTGACGGGCGGCGAATAATTTTTGGGTGCCGGCGGGACAAACATGGGGAGAAGGTCTTTTTCCCCGTTGTTCCGCCGGATGCGGACGGCAACTTATCGGTAAGGAAGAGGCGTTATGCCACAGCTTGATTTTTCCACATTTCCTTCGCAGGCTTTCTGGCTGGTCGTCAGCTTTGCGCTGATGTGGCTGGTTATGGCCAAAATGATCGTGCCGAAGATTACCGATATTCTGAATCAGCGGCAGCGTAAGATCGACGATTATCTGACGGCGGCCGGCGAGTTTAAGCAGACGGCGGAAGAGGCGTTGGAAAAATACGAGCGGGTTTTGCGCGAGGCGAATGCCGAAGCGGCGGAGAATCTGCGAAAGGCCGGCGAAGAGCTGGAAAAGAAAATTGCCGCGCGGGAAGCCGAAAAAAGCCGCCGGCTGGCGGAAGCGACGGCGGAAAACGAACGTCGGACGGAAGAAAACCGGCGGCAGACGATGGAGCAGATCGAAAACATTGCGGCAGAGTTGGCGGTGCGGATTGCCGGCCGGCTGGAACTGGACGGTTTGTTTTCGGCCGAAGACGTGGCCAAAACGGCCGGAAGGAGGCGGGAGCATGAATGAACAGGCGGCAAATTCCGGCAGCCGGGAGCTGCTTGACGCAACCCAGCAGGCGGTGGTCGGCGCGGCCGGCAACGTGGAAACGATTATACAGGATACGGCGGAAGAGCTGCACGGGAACGGGGAAGCCTTTTACCTGACGGCCGAATTCTGGGTCGGCATGACTTTCGTGCTGGTGGTTGCGGTTTTGTTCGTGCCGTTGAAAAAGGCGCTGCTGGCTTATCTCGGCAAATATGCGGAGAAAGAGGCCGGGCGCATCAGCGAGGCCGAAAATCTGAAAACGGAAGCGCGCAAACTGCTGGCTGCCTATGAACAGAAGCTTGAAAATCTTGAGGACGAAAAAGCGGGGATTCTCGAAAAGGCCAAAAAAGAGGCCGGCGTTTTGAAAAAAAGGGCGCTGGCGGAACTGGATCGGAAAATGCAGGCGCAGGAGAAAAGCGTCAATGAGAGAATCAGGGGCGAGCAAAGCCGTGCCGAAAGCGAATTGACTTCGCTGGTGACCGAGCGGACGATTGAGCTGCTGAAAGACACGCTGGCGGCAAAATTTGACGATGGCGCCCGCGCAAAGCTGATTGACGAATCGATAAAAAGAATAGAATCCTTGTAACCGGAAGTTTTTTATGCGGGAGGCACGAACAATGTTCGTGCCTTTTTTGTATCCTGAAAACCCAGCGCCCGATGCGTGGTTGAGGAGAACTTATGTTTTTTTCATTTCGCTCTTTGTCCGTTTTTCGTTTTCTTTTCTTCCTTTCCCTTTTTTCCGCTTTTTCGTTTCCTGTTTTCTTTTTCTCTCTTTTCCTTTTTCCTCTTTTTTTCCTTTTTCCTCTTTTTTTCCTTTTTCCCGTTTTTCTTTTCTCCCTTTTTTCTTTTTTCTTCTTTCTTCTTTTTCGTTTCCTGTTTCCCTTGTTTCCTTCGTATTTTTACGCCTTGTCCTTTATGTATAAAAACTCCTTTGCCATTGTAAGAAAGACGGTCTGATTACGGTTTCAGATATAAGCAAAGAAGTTTTTTTTATGAATACATATACAACAGCATATACGACGTGGAATTGTAAGTATCATGTTGTCTTCGTAACGAAGTGTCGCGGAAAGGGAGGGAGGGCGGATGTTCAGAAACAGGTCAGATTTTAAGAGTTATGTAAGTGGAAAGGTTAAGTATTTTAGAAGCCGAAGTTTGTCCGGATCCTATTCATATGTTATCGGAGATACCGCTCAGATATTCCGCAAGCTTGATTAAGGGATGACTCGAAGACAGGGGCTGTTTGTCGATATGCAAACGACAGGGAAATGCGAAGTTTTGATATTGAAACCGGGAATTTTGGTGTAAAGGGTATTATGTAGATATTACGGGGAAGAACGTTCAAAAGATAACTGAATATGTCCGGAATCAACTAAAAGAAGATGCGGAGCAAAGTCGGTGTTGACAATGGATTTAGACCTGTTTACGGGTGGCACTTAAAATAGTTGCTTTATCAGGCCGTCTTGTACCCTTTAGGCGTTTGGCGGTACCGTGAGGGAGGATATCCGCATACGAATAACCCCGGTTTTGCGTGAGGGTTCCTTTTTGCGATCGGAAATTCCCGGCCGGCGCCGGGACGTTTTGAACAGTGTTTTTGGGGAGGAGAAGGCTGGCAAAAGACGGTGGCCTGTGTCGAAAGAAAAATCGGCGGAAGAGGGCATAGGTATAAACGCGGAAACGGAAAAAACGGCAAGGGCGGGAGATACGGCGAACGACGGAATGTGCTCATGGAAAACTCCTTTATAAAAACAGTTTATGTTAAATTGTGAATGATAAGATGTTGTAAAGGGAATATTTTGTGGTTCAGCCTCCTTTCCGGTTTGTTTCTTTGTTTTCTTCCGGTTTTGGAATTTTGATTTCGTAGACTTTGGAACCGGTGTTAATATAGATTTTGGACGGATTTTTCCGTTTGTCTAAGCTGATGGCGAAATTGTCGGCCATGGATTGAATGTCATCGTCCCTGATATCCCAGACCGTAAAGATGGAATCGGGGAAAAAATGTTTAAAAGCAGAAGCTTTATTTAAGTATTCTGTTCTAACTCCCGGTATTTCTCTTTCATAAACATTGCCGGTGAGGAAAAATCCGTCTTTAACGGGATCAAAGGAATGGAGTTTAAGAATTCTTATGCCTATTAATTTTTTTCCGTCGGAAAGGCGAACAATTTCTAAGGTAGCGATATAAACGTTTAATTTGCCATTTTCAAAAAGGATGACATCTTTATCATGGTTTCTGTAACTGCGAGAAAAATGACGATGAACGACGTCCATTTGAGAAAAATAGGTATAACGGTAGACGGGAGGAGTTTTGCATTTGTTCTCGTCACATTTTGGGGTCCATACACCGATGCCTTTAATGCTATCAACGGCGATTGTTCGTTTGTAGTTATCATATTTTCCAAGTTGTTCTTGACGATAATTGTCTTCATACACAATACATCCGTCTTTTTTGTAACAGTCTTTGATGCTGTCGAACTGAGGGACGGTTTTATAGGGGACGTTTTGGTAAGTGTCGGGAAAATAAAAGTCTTTGCTGTTTTGGTATTTTTCCTGGGAATAAATCTTTGCCCATTTGCGGTCGACTTTCTGATGAGGATCCATATATATTTTATCCATCAGTTCGTATTGATCTTTGATGCACAGGATCAACTCGTCGGTCGGCAGGTCGGAATCGCAGTTGACGACGGGTCCGTAGGGATTATCGCTATAAGCCCCGACAAGGGCCGAACATCCGGCCAGCAGGGCGGTGCCGAGAACAATAAACAGATTGAGGAAATATTTTTTTTGCATCAACAACCTCCGTTGCAAGATGTTTGATTTTGTAAAATTTATTTTCGCAAATAATGGTTGTATCTTTTCATCTTTTGTGACGTTTGGCAAGCATCTTTTGCTGAGTGCAGCATGAAAAAACATATGCCCCTATGTTGGCAAAGGGGCATTGCATAAAAATCCGTGCAAAGGAATTTTTTTATACCGGGAAAGTTTAAATTATTTGAGCAAAACCAAGGTGGCGCAGACCGGCAAGAATCGAGTGAACGTCATAGAAAGCATTGTGTTCATCCAGTCCGAGCGCGCGGATTTCGTCTTCAAGTCCGAGCAGTTTGGCAATTTGCCCGGAAGACTGTTTTTCGACGAATATGCCGTTTTTGCGATAAGCCTGTTTGAACCAGCCGGCGATGTTGCGGCAGTCGAGCGGAGAATCGTCTTTAATGCCGAACATGTCCAGGTTGCAGCCGATGACTTTGCCGTCGGCAATGCGGTCGTCGTCAGGCTGCCAGGCGTGAGAATAGCAGGGCAGTCCGCCGGCAAATCGTTTGAAACGGGCATAAGCTTCGGGAAAGGGGATGCCTTCTTGCGCCAGCAGTTCGTCGGTGATGCCGGTCAGGTTGATAAAATAATCGGTCAGCTTGGGCGCAAACCGCGGTTTAACGTAGAGGTTGAGTTTTTCCGCCACGCTTAAATCGCGGGAATTGATTTTGAGCGCCGCGATCTGGACGATTTCGGCTTTTTTCTTTTCTTCCTCCGGGGCATCGAGAAAACCCTGCCAGGAGGCGTATTCGGTGTCAAAAACGATAAATTGTTCAGTCATATTTTTTCTCCCTGAAAGGACTGGCGGCGTAGGTGCCGAGCATGTGCAGTTCGTCGGCGAAAAAGCGCAGTTCGTCAAAAGCGTTTTGAAAAGCGGAACGGGCGGGGTGGGATTCTATTTCCATGTAAAAACGGGCGGAAACGAACCTGCCGTCAACCTGATAGCTTTCCAGTTTGGTAAGGTTGATGCCATTGGTGGCAAAGCCGCCGAGCGCTTTGTACAGCGCGGCGGGAATCGATTTGACCCGGAACACGCAGGAGGTGATGAAGCGGCCGCCGTCGTCTTCGGGAATTTGGCTTTCGCGGCTCATGACGAGAAAACGGGTGGTATTGTTGTTGTCGTTTTCGATGTTGGATTTCAGTATTTCCAGCCCGTAGATTTCGGCCGCCAGTCTTGAGGCGATGGCCGCTTTGCTTTTGTCCTGAAAATTGATGATGTCCTGGCAGGACTTGGCGGTATCAATGCGGGCAATTGCACTGATTTTGTGCTTTTTCAGAAATTCCGAACATTGGGCGAGCGCCTGCGGGTGCGAAGAGGCGGAAACGATTTCTTCCGGTTTTGCGCCTTTTAACCCAAGCAGCTGATGCTCAACCCGCAGGAAGTATTCGCCGTTGATGAACAGACCGGTGCGCGGCAGCAGAAAATGAACGTCCGCCACCCGCCCGGCGTTGGAGTTTTCGACCGGAATGACGGCGACGTCGGCCAGGTTTTTCTGCACCATGTCCATCGCCTGTTCAAAGGTTTCGCACGGCAGATAATCCTGCCCGGGATAAATATTCTGCGCGGCGATGTGCGAGTAGGCACCGGCCACGCCCTGATAAACGATTTTAAGCATTAACAGTTCTCCGAAAATTTCCGCCAAGGCTAACATACGCCAAAGGTGCTGTCAAGCGCGCGCCGCCTTGCGCCGGCTGTTGATAAACGGATCTGGCGCAAAGATTTTGCTTGAAGAATCGCCGGAAGTGTTATAACTTCTTGAACTGAATTTGTTTAAAATCATATTTTGCATGAATTTTTTTGAGAAGTGTGATTTTTGTGTCAACCTCAATAGCTATAGGAGCTAAGAATTACCATGAGTAAATGGGTATATACATTTGGAAACGGCCAAGCCGAAGGCGATGCCTCCATGCGAAACCTCCTGGGCGGTAAGGGTGCCAACCTGGCGGAAATGAACGTCGTCGGTTTGCCCGTTCCTCCCGGATTTACAGTTACGACTGAAGTCTGCACCTACTACTATGCCAACAACAAAACCTATCCGGCCGACCTGAAAGACCAGGTTAAGGCTGCCGTTGCCGGCGTTGAAAAAATCATGGGCAAAAAATTTGCCGATGCCGAAAACCCGCTGTTGTTCTCGGTTCGTTCCGGCGCCCGCGTTTCCATGCCGGGCATGATGGACACCGTTTTGAACCTCGGTTTGAACGACGAAACGGTTAAGGCTCTGGCCAAAGCTTCCGGTTCCGAAAGATTTGCCTACGACTCTTACCGTCGTTTCCTGCAGATGTTCTCCGACGTTGTTCTCGGCGCCGATCTGGACGAATACGAAGGCGCTCTCGAAGCGATGAAGAAAGCTAAAGGTTACAAGTCCGACACCGACCTGACCGCCGAAGACCTGAAAGAACTGGTTAAGGAATATAAGGAAATCGGTCAGAAACTGGGCAAAGTCGTTCCGCAGGATCCGTGGGATCAGCTGTGGGCCGGCATCGGCGCCGTATTCGGTTCCTGGATGGCTGCCCGCGCGATCACCTATCGCAAACTCAACAACATTCCCGGCGACTGGGGTACGGCCGTTAACGTTCAGACCATGGTCTTCGGCAATGCCGGTGACGACTGCGCTACCGGCGTATGCTTCTCGCGCGACCCGGCAACCGGCGAAAACGTTTACTACGGCGAATATCTGGTAAATGCTCAGGGTGAAGACGTTGTGGCCGGTATCCGTACGCCGCAGCCGATGGCCTCGAAAGGCGACGGCACTTCTCTGGAAGAAAAATGGCCGCACCTTTATCAGGAACTGGTTGACGTTCGCAACAACCTCGAAAAACACTACAAAGACATGCAGGATATGGAATTCACCATTGAACACGGCAAACTGTGGATGCTGCAGTGCCGCAACGGCAAACGTACCGCCGCCGCCGCTGTCCGTATGGCCGTAGAAATGGTTGAAGAAGGCCTGATCAACAAGGAAGAAGCCATTATGCGCGTCGGCGCCGACCAGCTTGACCAGCTGCTGCACCCGATGCTTGACCCGAAGGCCGAAAAGAAAGTTATCGCTACCGGTCTGCCGGCTTCTCCGGGAGCTGCCGTCGGCCGCGCCGTATTTAATGCGGAAGATGCCGAATCCTGGGCTGCCAAGGGTGAAAAAGTTATCCTTATCCGTAACGAAACCTCGCCGGAAGACATCGGCGGCATGCACGCCTCGCAGGGTGTTATCACTGCCCGCGGCGGTATGACCTCTCACGCGGCGGTTGTTGCCCGCGGTATGGGTACCCCGTGCGTTTCCGGTTCTCATGAAATTCACATCGACTATGCCAAAAAGACCATGACCACCGACAGCGGCGTTGTCGTCAAAGAAGGCGACTGGGTATCTCTGGATGGTGCCAAAGGCCAGATTATCGAAGGTCAGGTTCCGACCGTCAAGGCCGACACCAACAGCGGCAACTTCGGCAAACTGATGAGCTGGGTTGACGAAATCCGCACGCTGGAAGTCCGTGCCAACGCCGAAACGCCGAAAGACGCTCAGACTGCCCGTGACTTCGGTGCCCAGGGTATCGGTCTGGCCCGTACCGAACACATGTTCTTTGACGCCGAACGTATTCCGGACATGCGCGCCATGATTCTGGCCGACAACGAAGAAGGCCGCCGTGCCGCTCTGGATCGTCTGCTGCCTTATCAGAAGCAGGACTTCAAAGACCTGTTTAAGATCATGGAAGGCCTGCCGGTCGTTATCCGTCTGCTGGATCCGCCGTTGCACGAGTTCCTGCCGAACACCGATGCGGAAATGCAGGAATTGGCCAACAAGATGGGCATGACTCTGGAAAAGGTTAAACAGCGCGCCAACTCCCTGCACGAAGCCAACCCGATGCTGGGTCACCGCGGCTGCCGTCTGCCGATTACCTATCCGGAAATCTGCGAAATGCAGACCCGCGCTATCTTGGAAGCCGCTTTGGAATGTGACGCCGAAGGCATCAAGGTGCTGCCGGAAATCGAAGTTCCGCTGACCGGTTCCAAGAAAGAGCTGGATATCGTTAAGAACATCATCGACACCACGGCCGAAAAGATCTTCGCCGAAAAAGGCAAGAAGATCAAATACGAAGTCGGTTCGATGATTGAACTGCCGCGTGCGGCTCTGAAAGCCGACGAACTGGCTCAGTCCGCCGAGTTCTTCGGTTTCGGTACCAACGACCTGACTCAGACCACTCTGGGTATGAGCCGTGACGATACCGGCGCCATTTTGGACGAATACCGCGCCCGCGGCGTTTACGTAGCCGATCCGTTTGCTTCGATCGACGTTGAAGGCGTCGGCTGCCTGGTTAAGCTGGCCTGTGAAAAGGCACGTTGCGCCAACCCGAGCATCTGGCTCGGCGTCTGCGGCGAACACGGCGGCGATCCGGCGTCCATCGACTTCTTCCAGACCTGCGGCATGAACTATGTTTCCTGCTCGCCGTACCGCGTTCCGGTTGCGCGTCTGGCCGCCGCTCAGGCTGCCGTTCGCCACAAGAACGACAAGAAGGAAGAATGCAAGGATTCCTGCTGCTGCAAGAAAGCCTGCTAAAAAAGCGCATAACCGGCTCGTTTAGAGCAAAAAGCGCAAAAAAGGGAAAATCCGCCGTACGGAAAAGTACGGCGGATTTTCTTTTTTCTTATCGGTTGCCTGACGGAACCCCTTGGGTTTACCCGGGGCTGAATGCTTTAGTGTCGGAACAATACCGCTTTATGCCTTTGATTGTTGCTAACAAATTGATTTTATTGTACTTTGTCCGCTTTGTCTGCCGGGAAATATCCGTTTCTTCAGGGGAGATAGTTTAAATGTCCGTGTAGGCAGGCAGATACGGACTTTTCAGTCCGGCTGTCGGCTTTTGGAGCGTTTGTGGCGGTATTTGCGGTTTGGAACGGGTAATGCTTTTGTCCTGGCCGGGAAGGCTTTATTTTTTGTTGTTTTGCGTATTTCCCGGGGTGAAGACAAAATTTGTTCTGCGGGTGTTTTGAGGTCCGGAATTTTGGTCGGTCGGGTTGAGTGTTTTTTATACATACGTTGTTACGGGGAGATTTTTTATAATCTGCCGCACACGACACTTTGGGCGGCAAAACGAAGAATCGGTATGTTTCGGTTTATGTTCAGAGATGTTATGTTCGGGCGGGGAGGCGCCGGGGGAGAAAAAAGCGTCCGGAAGCAAAGGTGCAGAAACGGATTGAAGGAAAAGGGAGAAAAAAGGAGCGGGGTGTCGGAAAGACAGAAATAAGAAAAACTGGCGGGAGGGGAAAAGGCCGGAAAAAAGGGGGAAGGAAAAAAGAGGCGGCAGGAAAAAAAGAATGCGGGGTAACTCCGAAAGACGGGGAAAAAAAGGAAAACGGTCGAGAGGGGAAGAAGGGCCGGAACGGCAGGAAGAAGGAGAACGGGAAACGAAACGGGATGAAACAGAACAGAAAATATTTGACAAAAAATAAAATTTTGCATATGGTGGCAACGTATTTAACAATTATTAATTTTGCTTATGAATTTAACTTTATTTCGGCAGTTGTACGAGAGTACGTTTAAAGCCGAGCCTTTGCTTGCCGGTTTTTGGTCTGTGGCAATGTACGATTTGGAAGAGGAATCTTTCAGCAGTTGGGCAACAATGAGAGAAAAGCTGGAGGAAAATGCCAGAAATCAGCGGAAAATGCTGAAGATGCTGTTTGACGGCCTGTTTCCGGCGACAATAGCGGATACGGAAAAAATCGACGACTTTTCGCCGGAAGCTCTGGCCCGTCTGCTGGCCGCCTATCCCGGGCTGCTGACGGGAAACGAAGAAAAGCTGCGCGGTCTGCTTGCGGAACTGCCCGCCGGCGAAGCGACGCACCTTTTGGCGTCAATCATGGAATAAAAACGTATTCTTGAGAAAAAAGCACGGTTTGAACCGTGCTTTTTGTTTTTTTATGCCTGACGGTTTTCCCCGAGTTTACGGGTGGCTGAATGAGTACGACGACGATGCGGTAAGAAAGTTCGGAAGTCATACAAAGCTGACACAGTGTTTATCGTTTAAGTTGCCACGTAGTCCGGGTGTGTAAGTATCGTCGTATCCTGAATAAAGTCCGGCGTTGTCGATTACATCAAAAAACTGTTGCCTGAGCTGTCAGAAAGTATCTCCGGCCGTAAGGCAGAGAAAGTTGGCTTTGGTAAAGGCCGCGTTCATTTTATAATGACAATCCCCGGGATGTGCAGACGTAACGGCTCAATTAAAAAGCCCGATTTTAAGGCGGACGGAAGGTTTCAAAACGTGCTTTGGGCGTTTCAGAGCGGACGGAAACGTTTTTAAAAAAGGTTTGCAAACGGGGACGATAAGGCTGTCGGTACATATTTTTGTTGACAGTTTTGTCTAAAATTGTTAATTTAATGGGCAGTTAAGAATTATTAATAAATTGTTGAACCAAATAAGAAACGTTATGATGAAATTTCAGAATTTCGAGGCTTTGTATGGCGCGGCATGTGAAATCTTCGCCGCTGCCGGTGAAAATCCCGCAGTCGCTGCTGCCGTTGCCAAACAAAAAAAGGTTTTGCTGGCTCAGTTTGCCGCCAATTTTCCTTCGTCGTTGGCCAATGCCGAAGCTCATCCGCAATTTGACGTTATGCAGTTTATGAACATGCTGCTCAAATTTCCGGAAACGCTCGGCGGAAAAGGCGAAAAGCTGTTTTCGCTGCTGAACAGTTTCGAGGATCACGGAATCGATGTTCCCGCGGAGTTAAAACAGATTTGTGAAAATCTGCGCGAAAAGCCGAAGGCCATGTCCGAGGAAGAGAAAAAACTGCTGGCAGCGCTGAAAGAAGCATTTCCCGACAGCTTGCGCAAGTTGCGTGAACTGCCGTTCAAAGAGGAAAAAGTGATCGCTTTTCTGGTTGCCTGGCCCGATGCCGTCGACGGCAAACGGCGGGAGTTCATCAATCTGATGGGCGATTTGTGCCAAAACAACGTTAATCTGCCGCTTGAGTTGAAAAATCAGTGGCGGGGAATGGTCATGCAGCCGTAACGGCCGTATCAGACCAGTTTAAAAGAGCAGGGAACCTGCTCTTTTTTTCGTTTTAAACGGCTGTCGTGCCGCTTGGGGTCTTAAAATTCGCTGACGTCCCGATCTGAGCCGTCCGTCGGCGGGGTTTATGTCCGAAAGCCGAAATTAAAACCGCCGTTATAGGCGGAGTTTGAAAAAAAGTTTTATTTTTTTTGATTTTTTGCGTTTTTGTTATTGAAATATAAACTATTATTGCTTAAGTTAGCTTTTGTATTAGTTATTTAATAAATGAAACCCATATGGAGAAAAAAAATGAAAAAGCTTTTAGGTTTGTTCTGCGTGGTAGCTTTGTTGTCCGCTTGTTCGTCGACCGGTTCCAACGGCGGTCTGTTCGGCGGCAGCGAATGCGATTCGAGAGATGCCCGCAACTTTATGGCCAATGCCGAAGACAGAGTATTCTTCGCGTTTGACAGCTCTTCTCTGAGCGACAATGCCAAAGAAATTCTGGGTACTCAGGTTAACTGGCTGAAAAAACACGAAAATGTTAATGTCGTCGTTCAAGGTTACTGCGACGAAAGAGGTACCAGAGAATACAACCTGGCTTTGGGTGAACGTCGTGCCAGCGCCGTCAGAGACTATCTGATTTCTCAGGGTATTGCCGCCGACAGAATTTCCACCATTTCTTATGGTAAGGAAAGACCGGCCGTTCTCGGCAACAATGAAGCTGCCTGGGCTCAGAACCGTCGTGCCGTAACCGTTGTCAAGGCCGGCAATTAAGCCGAAGTCTGTTTTATTCAAGTAAGCTTACAACTGTAAAAGGAGACGCTCTTAAAAAGGAGCGTCTCCTTTTCGTTAAAAAGACGGTTTCAGGCGGCCGACGGAAACGGGACTTTCGGATTTTGAGGGCGGAAAGAATCAAAAACGGTTTCGGGCGGTTGGCGGAAGCCGGTTTGTTTTGAGCTCCGGTGATGAAGAGAAGAATAAACGGCCGGTCCGGATGTCCGGCGGAAACGGGACTTTCGGGATACCTCCTTTTTTAACTTGTGATTTGACGCAAATTGCCCTATATCTTATAGAAAATCAACTTGGGAGAGGTTAGCAGATGAAAAAACAATATCGGATTTTGACGGCCGTTTTGGCGCTGACGCTTGTCAACGCGATGCCTGCGGCGGCACAGGACGTTACCGTGCTTATGCAGGAAATGAACGACATCAGGGAAGATTTGAAAATTTTACAGCGTCAGATGTATAATGACGGCGGGTCCGAATTGGTTGTTACCGTCGGGCGTTTGGACGAACTGGTTCGTTCGACCGCCGGCCGGCTGGACGAACTGGATTATAAAATCAAACAGCTGGATGAGAAAATCAATTTGATCAACAAGGATATTGACGTGCGGATGAAACTGCTGGAAGGTAAGAAAATCACCGGCAGCGGCGGCAGTGTTGCCGACAACTCGCCCAAGTTTTCCGCACCGGTGGCCAAAGAGGCGCCGCAGTCCATCGTCGGCGGCAGCATCAGCAACGACGAACTGAAACCGATCAGAAAGCCGACCGCGGCAGAAGTTTATCAGAAGGGACTGGAGGCTTTGAAGGCTTCCGACTTTGCCGCGGCGGAGGAAAACTTTAATACGGTTTTGAACAAATATCCCAAAGACAAACTGGCCGGCAATGCCCAATACTGGCTGGGCGAAACTTATTATGCGCGGAAAGATTACGGCCGGGCAGCGGTGGCTTTTGCCAAAGGCTATCAGGGATATAAAAACAATCCCAAGGGAGCCGACAGTCTGCTCAAACTGGGTATGTCAATGCAGGAACTGGGAAAGAAAGGCGAAGCCTGCGCCGCTTTTCTCAGCCTGAAAGAAGAGTTCCCGAAAGCAGAAAAAGGGCTTAAGGAAAAAGCCGCGGAAAGAGCCAAAAAACTGGATTGCGAATAGCATGGAGGCGACGGCCGAAAGTTTTGCCGCCAAAATGCGGGAACTGGCGGCAGGATACAATGCCGATTTCCGTTTGACCGCGGCTGCCGTTTCCGGCGGCGCGGACTCGCTGGCGCTGGCGTTTCTGCTGAAAGATTTTCAAAAACAAAACGGCGGCCGGGCGGCAGTGCTGACAGTTAATCATCACCTGCGGCCGGAAGCGGATGCGGAAGCGGCAATGGTGGCCGCGTTGATGAAGAAATGGGGTATTGAGCATCATGTTCTGAACTGGTTTCCCGAAGAAGGAAACGGCGGTATTGAAGAAAAAGCAAGAGAAGCCCGTTACCGACTGATGGAAGACTGGTGTGTCAAAAACGGTTTTTACTATCTCCTGACGGCACATCATCAGCAGGATCAGGCGGAAACTTTTTTAATGCGTTTGCAACGCGGCAGCGGGGTTGACGGATTGTCGGCGATGGCGGAAATGACGCCCCGCGGAAAAATCTGCGTCGTGCGGCCGCTGCTTGAAGCCGAACCTGCGGCGCTGCGGCAGCTTTTGCGGGAAAGCGGCATTGCCTGGGCGGAAGACGCATCAAACGGCTGCGATGATTTCCTGCGGGTGAGAATCCGTAAATTCCTGCCCGAACTGGAAAAGAAAACCGGCATCAGCATCCGTCGGCTGGCGGAAACGGCTCGGGCTTTGCGCATGACCAGAGAATATTTGGAAGCGGAAACGGATGCTTTTGTCCGAGTCCGCGTCCGCCGTTTTGAAGGGCCGGCTTTCAGCATTTCTCCGTCGGCGTTTGCCCGGCTGCATCCCGAGATCGGCCGGCGGGTTCTGGCGCGGTTGATCAAGGAGGCCGGCGGCCGCGGCTATCCGCCGGAATACCGGGAGCTGCGGCGGCTTGCCGAACGGCTGCAAAATCCGTTGTTTGCCGGCTGCACGCTCGGCGGCTGCGAAATTCTGCCGTTTATGAAACGCTGGTGGGTTATTCCCGAAGCCGGTGCGAAGCGGGTGTCCGGCGGGAGAAAAGCCGATCTGCCGGCGTTGTCCGGCGGCCGGACGGCGGTTTTGCCGCATAAGTTGAAACGTCTGCTGACGGCAGCGGAAGACGATTGTTGAAAGTCTATTGTGTTTTGCGAAGAAAAAAACTATATATAGACAAGATTGATTATTAAATTAAGGAAATGTGATGAAAATAGGGAAAAGTTTAATCTTCTGGCTGGCGGCGATCGTTTTGCTGACCGCGATTGCCAACATGACCGGACAGGGAACGCCGGCCAGGTCCGCCGGCAGCGAACTGCCGTTTTCCGAGTTTATGAATCAGGCGGAAAACAACAGGATTGCCGAAGTGACGGTTTCCGGCCCGGACGTATACGGAACTTATACCGACGGCGGCAAGTTTTACACTTATACGCCGTATGATCCGACCATGATCGAAACCCTGCGCAAAAACAACGTGGTGGTCAATGCCAAGCCGGAAGACACTTCCGCCAACACTTTCTGGGGAATCGTCATTTCCTGGTTCCCGATGATTTTGCTGATCGGGGTTTGGATCTTTTTTATGCGTCAAGCCAATGCCGGCAACAGCAAAGCAATGAGTTTCGGCAAGTCGCGCGCGCGGCTTTTGGAAAACAGCAAGAAGGTGACGTTTGCCGATGTGGCCGGCTGTGACGAATCCAAACAGGAGCTGGAAGAAGTGATCGACTTTTTGAAAGATCCCGGCAAATTTCAGCGTTTGGGCGGCAAGATACCGAAGGGCGTTTTGCTGGTCGGTCCTCCGGGAACCGGCAAGACGCTCTTGGCCAAAGCGGTGGCCGGCGAAGCCGACGTTCCGTTCTTTTCGATTTCCGGTTCGGATTTCGTCGAGATGTTTGTCGGCGTGGGTGCTTCGCGGGTGCGCGACATGTTTGCCCAGGCCAAAAAGAACTCGCCCTGTCTGCTGTTTATCGACGAAATTGATGCGGTCGGACGTCATCGCGGCGCGGGACTCGGCGGCGGCAACGACGAACGCGAGCAGACCTTAAACCAGCTGCTGGTGGAAATGGACGGTTTTGACGAGAACGAAAACGTTATTCTGATCGCCGCGACCAACCGGCCGGACGTTTTGGATCCGGCGCTTCTGCGGCCGGGACGTTTTGACCGGCAGGTGGTGGTGCCCAATCCCGACGTGAAAGGCCGCGAGGAAATTTTGAAGGTGCATGTGCGCAAAGTGCCGCTTGCCAAAGACGTCAATCTGGCCGTGGTGGCCCGCGGAACGCCCGGTTTTTCCGGCGCCGACCTGGCCAACCTGGTAAACGAGGCGGCGCTTCTGGCTGCACGCCGCAACAAGCGCAAAGTTACTTCCAAGGACTTTGACGATGCCAAAGATAAAGTGCTGATGGGCAACGAGCGCAAGTCGATGGCAATGGACGAACAGGAAAAGAAGCTGACCGCCTATCACGAGGCCGGACATGCAATTTGTTCATTGAACGTTGAAGAAACCGATCCCATCCACAAGGCGACGATCGTGCCGCGGGGACGGGCTCTCGGCATGGTGCAGCAATTGCCGGAAAAAGACCAGTATTCCTATTCCCGGGCCAAAATGCTTTCGCGTCTGATTATCTGTATGGGCGGCCGCGCGGCGGAAGAATTGAAATTCGGCCGTGACAAAGTAACGAGCGGCGCTTCTTCCGACATTGCCGCGGCGACCAAGCTGGCGCGTTCGATGGTTACCGAATGGGGTATGAGCGATCTGCTCGGACCGGTGCTGTATGCCGAGAATTCGGAAGAGGTTTTCCTCGGCAAATCGGTAACCCAGAACAAGAACATGAGCGAGGAAACCGCGCGGGTGGTGGATGCCGAAATCAAGCGTCTGGTTTGCGAAGCGCATGAAGGGGCTCTGAATATTCTGAAAGAGAAAAAGGAAGACTGGGAGCGTCTTTCCGAAGCCCTGATTGAATATGAAACCCTGACCGGGGAGGAAATCAGGCAGGTGATCAACGGCGAAAAGATTAACAAGTCGGCGGAAACGCCGGTCGATCCCGCCAGACAGACCCATGCTTCCGTCCCCGAACTGTAGTATTTGCCGGGGATGGCAGAGGCCGGGGCGGGCAATAAAATGCTGATGCCGGGGCAGAAGCAGCAAAAAAGGCACCTGCGGGTGCCTTTTTTTTGAGATTCGGAAATGACTTCTGTTTACTGTAGTATTTTTGTCAGGGATGGCAGAGGCCGGGGCGGGCAATAAAATGCTGATGCCGGGGCAGAAACAGCAAAAAAGGCACCTGCGGGTGCCTTTTTTGTGAGATGCGGGAATGAGTTCCGCTTTTTGATCCGGAAGTATTTCCCCTTTTTAAATTCGGAAACAATTTCCTCATTTTTAATCCGCAAGCAGCCGAATTGTGCCGGCGGTTTTTCTTTATCGGCCGCAAGTCTGCCGCTGCCAGAAGGCAATTTCGTCGTTGATGTTTTTGCGGGCGTTTTCTTCGAAAAGCCGGCGGAACAACGGCAGCGCGAATATGTGTTCCCGCGCAAGCAGCTTTTGCAGGAACGCGATGCGCATGACGGCGATTTCTTCTAACGGGAAGGAAATGTATTCCTGTCTTAAATTGGCGACATATTGCCAGTAAAGGAAGGAATCGTCTCCCAGAATTGCCAGATCGAGGTCGCGGATCAGTTTTTCTTCCGTGCTTTGCGGCGTGTTTGGAGCATTTTCATGGTCAGTTGCGGCAACGATTTTTTTAACCGTTTTCAACCGGTTGAGTTGACCGAAAAACTCGTCGACTTTTTGGGCTGAGCGGGCAACGTCGTCCGCGGTGCCTTCATTAACCAGATCATGGGCGAAAACGGCTAAAATCAGATGGTGTCTGTCAAAATCCGTCTTTTCCCGCTTTTCATACACTTCCAGCAGGTCCAACATATAAGCCAGATGAGCCATAGTGTGGTAACAGCGTCGCGGATCGTTGTATAATTGCGCCAGTTTGTAATACCGGCTGTTGCTTTGGTCGCTGTACCATACTTTTTCTCTCAGCCAGACGCTTTGCAGGTAGAAGGTCGCCAACGCGTCCATGACTGAAGGCATAACTCCGCGGGCGGCCAAAACAAACAAATTGTTGCGGCAAAGCCGTTTTACTTGCAAAGCGGACATGTAAAGAAATGTTTCTTCGCATATGTCTGCCGGAACGGTAAACAGTTGCGGGGAATGTCCACAGTATCTGCCGATCTGTTCGAGGAAATACGAATTTTCCGGAGACGGAGCGTAGTTTTCCGAAGGGTCCGCAATAAATACGTCAGCCCCTGCGGCAGCAGCCGCTTTGAAGGGATCACCGCTGAACGTGACGACTTCGATGCAGTCTGTCCAGTTTTCCGGCAACGGGCGTCGGTCTGCTTCGTTTCGGAAAAGGTCGCAATTCGGCATTTCCCGGAACAGTTGTCCGATGCGGACGAAATCGCTTAACGACGATTTTACCAGTTGCACTCTCCGCTCGGCGGAAAATGTCATTTCCTTTTCTGGCGCGGCGTCGACGGCAATGATAATACGCTTTAAAGACGCGGCGGCAGCCTTAACGATTGTCAGATGTCTGACGGTGAAAGGATCGAAAGATCCGGCGTAAAAACCTGTTTTTTCCATACGATATTGTTTTATAATTTGACATAAAAATTAATTTTATGCATGACAGATAACACGGTATCGGGAAAAAATCAAGCGGAAGAAAAGGCATCCCGGTCACGGGGGATCAGGCGCGGCGGCCGGCGGCAAGAGCGGAGAAGGGCAGACGATGAGGACAGGGAAGGGGAAGGCGGACGGCCGGATGAAGCGGGAAAGGGCGGCCGGCGGCAAGAGCGGAGAAAGTTAACGACAGGGGCGGCCGTTATGTGTGCAGGCGCGGAAGGCAAAAGCCGGCAGCTTAACCGCGGATGGCGCGGCGGCCGGCGGCAGAAGCTTAGTCGCCGTATCCGCGGGCGGCGGGTCGGACGGCCGTATCCTGACCGGCCGTGGTTTGCAAAAGCTGCCGGCAGTATTTTTGCAGATTTTGTCTGGCCGGAGCCGGCGTATTTTGATCCGAAGAAGCGAACGAATCGGCAGTCAAACCGGAAAATTGCAGGTCATCCGGCAGACGGGAGATATCGGGATGCAGTTCTCGATAGATTAATTGCATGGTACGCATATCAGATAAAATATTGCGTTTTAAATTTGAGTTGCTTTGGCTGATTTGTTCCAACATATCGCCGATGGCTTCAAGTTTGCCGTCTTCAGGGTCGTTTTTGTCTGCACGTTCCAATTTGCGCTTATACAGTTTTTCTGCGCTTTCCAAAATTCCTTTAGTATTTGAATAGGGAGTGCCGATGATTTCTGCCGACAGGCGAAGATCCGGGTTGTCGGTCGTTATATAACCGATGTTGGCTTCCAAATTGCCTATATTTTCCAGCACCGCCTCTGTTCCTGTGCGAATCGTTCCGTTATCCTCTGTTTGCGGCAGACATCGGTTGATGTCAAACGGTTGCGGTTGATAGTCCGGAAAGTAGCGTTCGGCGACTTTTTCGGCAAATGTTAAGGCGTAGACGGTGCGGGTGATGCCGGATTGAAAAAGGGTTCGGTCGAAAGGCATGCCCTCTTTGGCGTCATTTTTCAGATTTTCCATGATGTTTCGGCAGGCATCGGTGCGGAATTTTAGTTCTTCGCGCATTTTTTCGTCCGGCGTTACTTTTATTCGGGCGGCACAGAACTTCTGCGCCCGCGAAAATTCTTCGGCAGCCAGCAGTTCGAGCGGCGTATCGTCGGTGATGTTGTCGCGGGAAACAGTGTCCAGCCCGAGCACGACTTTGGCGGCCAGCGGATTTTTTCTGATTTTTTCAATGTCGCGGAGTTCTGCCTCGATACATTTGATGATTTCTTTTTCGGCAATCAGGTAGGATACGTCTTTGCCGCCAACGATCGAATAACCGCTTCCTTGCAGCTGTTTGCAGCTTTCTTTGAATTTGTTTTCCGCTTCTTGCAGTTTTTCCCGTGAGCAGGGGGGCGGTGTGGCTGAGCGGTCATATAAGATGCCGTCAGCCATATTCCGGTAGTGATCCGACAGTATATGCATATGCCGGCAGGCTTTTGCCGCTTCGTCGAATTTGTGATAGCCGGGGCGTCCGGGCAGGCGCAGCCGCGCGCAGAGTTTGATGCGGTTGAGAACGGCGCTTTCCTGATTGAGCTGAGCGTTGCCATAGGCGGAGAACATTTTATATATTGCTCCCAGCAGTTTGTCTTTTTGGTCAAGAGAAGCGGAAACGCCGGCTTCGGCAACGCGGGCCAGACTCTCTTTTTCGAATTCTGATGCCGGATAATAACGGCGGGTTTCGTTAACGGCTCTGGTGCGGGGAATGCTGTGTTCGGGATGAGCGGCCATCAGAGAGGCGGAAAAAACGTATATGTCGGAACAGCAGAAGTTGTTGCTTTTGTCGGTGTCATGCGCCAGTTCGTGGAGAAGAAGAGACGTCATAAACATGGGCGCGGTCTGCGAGAGCAGGCAGATGTAGTCGTCGGAAGAATATGCGCTGTATTTGACGCCGGCAAGGGAATTCCCCGAAGCGGTGGGATCGATCCGGTTCTCAACGGAGAAAAAATGTCCGTTTTCGTTGAAGTTTTTGAAAGAAGCCGAAACGACCGGGTCGTTGTCGTGCAGATCCTGATAGGAACGGTCGAAGAAATACAGGAAATGAAAATAATGATCGTTAAACCACAGGTCGGGAAAATGCATTTGCCGGAAAGCTTCTTTGGCCAAATCGTATCGGCCGGGGCGGTAAGGGATTGCCGGCAGATCTTCGGTACGGCAGCAAAGCGGCTGATCGGGCTGCTGGTCTTCGGGGATTTTGGTTAAGCGAAACCGGGGATAAGTTTCCTGCCAGGAACGAAATTCGGCGGCGTTTTTTTCTTCCGGGCTGCCGACGTATCCTTTGATTTCTACTGCGCTGACGCCTTTCGGAGCGATGCCGAGACGGGCGGTCGGCATTTTTTCGTGGGGGTTTTTCAACGGCAGGCTGTTTTGATATTCGTCACGCAGCAGATAATAAAATTCTGCCCGTCTGCGGTCTTTTTTTGAGCGCAGGTCGGGAGGAAAAACGCCGCGTTTTAATTTTTGCTGCTGAAAGACGATTTCGTCGATGTCGGAGCATTCCATTTGTTCAAATTTTGCCTGCTTCTGTTCCCGGGGAGACAAAAAACGGATGAAATGGTGGAAGTCTTTGGGAGTGCCGTTGATACGATGGCTGAGGAGGAAACGGCGTTTCAGGGCGTTGTTTTCTTCCGTGTTTTCGGAAAAGTAAGCCGAAAGTATTTTTTTCAGCATGCCGGTGTTGCCGTCGTCGGCCAGGTTGGCCATGACATCGTAACCGAATTCGCGGCAATTTTCGGTTTTGGCAACCAGCGTTTCGGCATCGGGAAAAATCTGTTGCAGCAGGTCGATTCTTCCGTTTTTGACAATATGGTAAACGCGCCTTTCTTCATTTCCCCTCGTCATTAAATATTCTTTGATGTTTATCATTGCTGCCGCTCCGTGTCCGGTACATTGTTTTTCTATCGTACTTTATTGGACAAAAAAAGTCAATTGCCCGGCTGCAAAATGGATTGTTGCCATTTGCGGCGAATGTTTATATATTGATGACAGTTTTAAACAGGAGATTTTGGAATCATGACTAAAAAATTGTTCGGCACCGACGGGGTGCGCGGGGTGGCCAACGTTTATCCGATGACTGCCGAATTTGCGGTAAAACTGGGAATGGCCTGCGGGCAGGAAATCTGCCGCAACAAGCGGCGGGCAGCGATCGGGCGAGATACCCGCATTTCCGGTGAAATGCTTGAAGCCGGGCTGACGGCCGGACTGACGGCGGCCGGGATCGATGTGGTTAAGCTCGGTGTACTGCCGACGCCGGCAGTGACTTCGGTAACCCCCGAACTTGGCGTGGACATGTCGTTTATGATTACGGCTTCGCACAATCCGTATCAGGACAACGGCATCAAACTGATCACCGCGGAAGGCGACAAATTTTCCGACGAGGTGACTTCGCGGCTGGAAGAACTGATTGCCGAAGACAGGTTTGAGTTGGACGGCGGCCGGCTGGGTACCGTCAGCGAAAACAAGGAAGCGGTTGTGCTTTATCTGGAAAAAGCCAAAAGCTTTATCGAATCGGATCGTCCGCTGAAAGGGCTGCGGGTGGTGCTTGACTGTGCCAACGGCGTGTTTGCCGACATTATGCCGCAGGTGTTTAAAGACCTCGGCGCCGGCGTGATTACACTAGGCAATTGTCCGGACGGCTGCAACATCAACAAAGACTGCGGATCGCAGCACCCGGAAAAAATGTTTGAGACCGTGCGCGATGCCCATGCCCATTTGGGAATCGCGGTGGACGGCGACGGCGACCGCATTATCGTCTGCAACGAAAAAGGCGAGAAAGTCGCCAGCGAACAGCTGATTGCCTTTTTGGCGGAAACTCTGAAAGCGGAAGGCAAATACAACGGCAACGCGGTGGTTTCGACGGTGCTTTCCAACACCGCTCTGGAGCGTTACGTTCGTTCGCTCGGCATGGAATATTACAGCACCAAAGTCGGCGAACGGGCGGTAATTGCCAAAATGCGGGAAGTCGGCTGCAGCGTCGGCGGCGAAGAGTCCGGTCATGTGGTGGTTGCCGATTACGGCAAAACCGGCGACGGTATGGTGGCCGGGCTTTTGCTCAGTTTGGGGCTGTTGAAGAGCGGCAGGAAAATGAGCGAAATTTTTCCGCGTTTCGCCTTTGATCCGTTTGTTTTCGTCAACCCGCGGGTGGCCAGCCGCGAAGTGGTCCGGCAGGCGGTCGGGGATGAAAGGGTAAAGGCGGCGGTAAAGGCGGCGGAAGAAAAAATCGCCGGCCGCGGGCGGGTGGTTTTGCATCCGTCGGGAACCGAACCGCTGATCCGGGTCTGGGTTTCCGGCAGCGATGAGGCGCTGGTGCGGGAACTGAGCGACTCTATTGTCAACGAGATCAAACGTTTTCAGTAGGGGAGGCGAAAAACATTGCTGAACGGATTGAAGGCCCTGTTTACCAGCGGCATCATTTTCCGGCCGATGGTGTTTTCGGGCATCATCGCCGGTTTCCTGCTGTCGGCGTTTCTGGACATGGAAGAAGCTTTTCCGTTGTTTTCGGATCTGAGCTTTTATTTGCTGTCGGCTGCCTGGTCTGGTCTTTACACTTTGTTTTTCAATCAAATATATAAAGAACACGGGCGCGGGCTGGATTATCCGGCAATGGGTGGAAGGTTCGTCGGCAACCTGCTGCAGCTGATGTTTTCGGGGCTGTTGGCCTTTATCTTTTTTGAAACGCTGATTTTTTAAGGAAGAGTAGATTTGATCGATATCAGGCGCGGACTGGAAATATTGAAGAAAAACATCCGCATCGCTCCCGAAAAGCCCGGTGTTTACCGGATGCTGGGCGAGGGCGGAAAGGTGCTTTACGTCGGCAAGGCGAAAAACATCAAAAAGCGGATTGTGGCCTATTCGCATATCGAAAAGCTGCCGGTCCGGCTGCAGCGGATGGTGTCGGAAATCGAACGGATGGAGTTTATCGTCGTCGAAAACGAGGCGCGGGCGCTGCTGCTGGAAAACGAGCTGATCAAAAAACTGGCGCCGCATTACAACATTCTGCTCAAGGATGACAAGAGCTTCCCCTATCTTTCGCTGGACGTGAAGGCCGAATATCCGGTGCTTTGTAAATACCGCGGCGAAAAAAAGGACGGTTACAAATATTTCGGCCCCTTTGCCAACGCCGGCGCGGTCAACAACGTGCTGGACCTTTTGCAGAAGGCGTTTTTGCTGCGTTCGTGTTCGGACAGCGTGTTTTCTCACCGCGACCGCCCCTGTCTGATGTATCAGATCAAACGCTGTTCGGCGCCGTGCGTCGGCAAAGTTTCCAAAGAGGAATACCGGCAGCTGGTCAATGAGGCCGTGGCCTTTATCGAAAACAAAAGCAGCCGGCTGCGCGACGAAATGACGGCGAAAATGCAGGAAGCAAGCGAACGGCAGGATTTTGAGGAAGCGATGACGTACCGTGACCGGATCCGCGCCTTAACCAGCGTGCAGCAGGGCACCAACGTCGAATACGGTTCAATCAGATCGGCGGATTTCGTTGCTTTGTATCGTCAGAGCGGCCGGGTTTCCATTCAGGTCTTTTTCATCCGTTCGGGGCAGAACTGCGGCAATCTGCCGTTTTTCCCCGCGCAGGCGGAAGAAGCCGAAGACGGCGAGATTATGGAGGCTTTCTTAAGCAGTTTTTACGCTTCGCACGTGCCGCCGGAAGAGATTGTGCTCGCCGATGAGATAGAGGGGCGGGAATTTTTAAGCGAAGCCATCGGCGCAAGGATCAATGTTTATCAACGCGGCGACAAAGCCAAAATTGCCGCCAATGTCAGGAACAATGCCAAAGAATCGTTGGAACGCAAAATGGCGCTGGAAAATTCCGTCCGCAGCAATCTGCTTGAAATGCAGCAGGCGTTCGGACTGCCGAAAATGCCGGAACGGATCGAGGTTTACGACAACTCGCACATCCAAGGCAGCTATGCGGTGGGGGCGATGATCGTGGCCACTCCGGAAGGTTTCGACAAGAAGTCTTACCGCACTTTCAACATCAAGGATCCGGCCATTACCAACGACGATTTTGCAATGATGAAAGAAGTGCTGACCCGTCGGTTTAAGCGGATGACGCCGGAAAACCGTCCGGACGTGATTTTGCTCGACGGCGGCCTCGGCCAGCTGCATGCGGTGCTTGAATGCCTGAAAGATTTCGATCTTTCGGGGATTGCGGTGATCGCCATTTCCAAAGGGCCGGAACGCAATGCCGGCAAGGAGTTCTACCATCAGGCGGGCAAGGAGAGTTTTGCCCTGCCGTTTGCTTCGCCGCTGGCCTTTTACATGCAGAACATCCGCGACGAGGCGCACCGCTTCGCCATCGGCACCCACCGCAAAAAACGCGGCAAATCGATAACCCGGTCGAAGCTTGACGCCATCGAGGGAATCGGCGCCGGCCGCAAGAAGGCGCTGCTCAATTATTTCGGTTCGGCCGAGGCGGTGGCGCAGGCAAGCCTCAAAGATATTGAAAACGTAACGGGAATCAGCAAAAAAACGGCGGAAAAAGTGTTTAAATACTTCCATAAATGAAATTTATGCAATATTATCTTGGCAAATGGATTTTTAATTTTGTTTTTTTGATAGGTGTTGCAGTGTTAAATCTTCCCAATGTTCTGACGATTTCCCGGATTGTCGTGATCCCGGTCATTTTCCTTTCGATTTATATTCATTCCGTCCTGTGGTCGATTTTGGCCGGCGCGTTGTTCGTAACGGCTTCGATTACCGATTATCTTGACGGTTATTTTGCCCGTTCCCGCAATCAGAATTCGGTGCTCGGACGGCTGCTTGATCCGATTGCCGACAAACTGCTGGTGGTGTCGGCGCTGGTGATTGTGGTTGCCAACCAGTTGGTGACGCCGCTGACCTACATTCCGGTCATCATCATCATGTGCCGGGAAGTTCTGGTTTCCGGTCTGCGCGAGTTTCTGGCCGAGTTCCACGTCGGCATGCCGGTAACCCGTCTGGCCAAATGGAAAACCGGTTTTCAGATGACGGCGATCGCCATGATTTTGCTGCAAAACCTGCCGCTGATCGGCAATCCCGTCGGTGTGCTTGGCGAATGGCTGCTGTGGGTGGCCGGCATTCTGACTTTCATTACCGGTTATCAGTATTTCGAAAAATGTCTGGATTATATTTATACGGTTGAAAACAACAAGAAGAATCCGGTCAAACAGGTGGAACAGGAAGTTAAGAAAATTGCCGTCAAGGTTAAGAACAGCGTGGAAAAGGCGGTGGTGAAGAAAGCGGCGGCGAAGCGCGGGCGCAAGGCCAAGACGGCCGATGCCGAAACCCCGGCGCCGAAAAAGACGGCTGCCAAAGCGGCGGTGAAAAACAGCCGCCGACGGAAAAAAGCGGCGGCCAAAACGGGGGTGAAGGAAATTAAGCCGGCGGCAACACAGACGACGGCGGAAGCGTCCCCGGCGGCAGCGGCGGATCGGCCGGCGGCACCTGAGAAAACGGAAAACTGACGTTGGCCGGGACCGCGATGGAAATGCACAAGGCGCATATTCTGGTGGTGGACGACGATACCCGTCTGCGGGCGCTGCTGCAGCGCTTTCTGCAGGAAAACGGTTTTCGCGTGTCGGCTGCCAAAGGCGCGGCGGAAGCCCGGATGATGCTGAAACAGTATAAGTTCGATCTTCTGATCGTCGACATTATGATGCCCGAGGAAAGCGGTCTGGAATTTCTTGCCGGCCTGAGGAAGGAAGACAACGTTCCGGTAATTCTGCTGACGGCGATGGGGGAAACCGGCGACCGTATCGCGGGGCTGGAGAGCGGCGCCGACGATTATCTGCCGAAGCCGTTTGAACCCAAGGAACTGGTTTTGAGGATTAAAAACATTCTCCGCCGCGCGCCGCAGGAAAACGAAAAACAGGAAACCCGGCTTAATCTGGGGCTTTGCCGGTATGATCTGGAAACCCGGGAATTGACCGGCGAAGACGGGGAGGTTGTCCATATCACGCCGGTGGAACAGTCCATGCTTTCGCTTTTGGGACAGAAGCCGGGGCAGATTTTCAGCCGCGACCGGCTGGCGGAGCTGCTGGGAGCCGGACAGGGGCCGCGTTCGATTGACGTGCAGGTGACAAGGCTGCGCAAGAAGATTGAAAGGGATTCCAAAAATCCGCGCTATTTGCAGACGGTCCGCGGCAAAGGCTATATGCTGCTGACCGAATAACTTTTTTTGATAACTTGAAGGAGCGGAAAAATGCATTTGACATTTCCGAAAAAAGTGGAAGACACGATGCGCTATCTGAAGATCAAGATGCTGCCGCGCACGCTGTTCTTTCGTACGATGCTTCTGATCTTCATTCCGTTGATTGTGGTTCAGGTGGTGTCGATCGTCGCGTTTTTTGACGGCAGCTGGGGGCGGGTCGGCAAACGGCTCTCCACCAATCTGACGTCCAACATGGCCTTTGCCATGCAGCTGTCGGAAAAATCTCCGGCCAATCTGCCCGAAATTCAGGCGCTGACCAAAGAGATTTTTGACATGGAGTTTGAGTATTATCCCAACGACAAAAAACATGAGGTGATCCGCAAGGTCAGAAAACAGAACAAACTGGTGACCGGGTTTTTGGAAGACGCGCTGAGAGTGGAGTTTCCCGAAGCGATCACCAGCATTTACATCGGCAAGAGCAATCCCGACCTGGTGGTTTTCGTCGATACCGAAAAAGGTTTGTATCAGTTTGCGACTTCGTCAAAGAACATTTTCAGCACTTCCATTTTCGGGTTCGTTGCCTGGATGATCGGCACTTCGCTGCTGCTGTTTCTGGTGGCGGTTTTGTTCCTGCGCATTCAGGTTCGTTCTATCGCCAATCTGGCGGAAGCGGCCGAAGAGTTCGGCAAAGGGGTGGACAATAAAAAGTTCAAGCCTTACGGTTCTTCGGAAGTGCGCCGTGCCGGCATTGCCTTTATCAAGATGAAAGAGCGCATTCAGCGTCAGATCAGCGAAAGAACGCAGATGCTGGCCGGCGTTTCCCACGATCTGCGCACGCCGCTGACGCGGATGAAGCTGCAGTTGGCGATGCTGCCCGACAACGGCGATAAAAACGGTCTGGACAAGGAAGAGTTTCTGCAAGACGTTAACGAGATGGAAAAAATGCTTGAAGGCTATTTGTCGTTTGTCAGCGGCGAAGGCGGCGAGCCGTCGACTTTCGTTGACATGAACGAAATGATTTTAAGCATTTTGAACAAATTCCGCAACAGCAAGGCGTTGATCCGTTACAGCACCAACGATCAGGTGAGCGCCATTCAGGGACGCGAACAGTCGCTGAAAAGGGCGCTGACCAACGTTATCGGCAACGCGTTCAACTACGGCAGCACGGTTTCGGTTGCGCTTGAGAGCAACAACAACAAGCTGGAAGTGACGGTCGACGACGACGGGCCGGGAATTCCGCCCGACAAAAGGGAAGACGTGTTTAAGGCCTTTTACCGGATTGAAGGTTCCCGCAACAAGGAAACCGGCGGCGTCGGTCTCGGACTGTCGATTGCCAAGGATGTTATCGTTTCACACGGCGGCAAAATAGAGCTGACCGATTCACCGATAGGAGGCTTGAGGGTACTCATTTCTATTCCCTTATAACTCTCATATCAGGAAATATACTTTCCGATAAAAAAGGTTTTTCAGTTACGCCTGATCCGGGTACGGCTGAAAAACTTTTTTTATTTTCCGCCATTCTGCTTGCAGTCGGGGCTTTTTTTTGTTAAAAACAAATTAACTTATATTGTGTAAGCTGTGTTCAGGTAAAAATTCTGCGATTCAAGGATCAAAACGATGGCTGGTAAAGAAAACGACGATTTTGAATTAAACCTTAAGGACGCGGACGGCGGTGTCGGCAGTATCGACGCTTTGCTTGCCGCCGACGGGAACGATGCGCCGGCCGCCGGCGGAAACGGCAACGCGGACGATGATGACGATTTTATCGATTTTAACGATTTCAGCATTGACGATCTGGATACGGCGCTGAGCAAATACGAAGCTTCAAGAGGCGGCGGAAAATCCAAACCGGCGCAGACGTCCGCGGCAGAACCTGCAATTCCGGCGAAGGAAGTGGCAGTTGACGATGCCGGGATTGAACCGGAAATGCCGAGGTTTGACGCGGCGGAGGAAACATTGTCCGATTTTGACGCGTTGACGGCAGCGATGCCGCAGTCCGGCATTGCCGAAGCCGAGCCGGAAATACCCGAGTTTGCGGAAAAACCGAGATTTGATGCTTCGGCGGCAAACCGTGCGGCGGCTTTCGGTTCTTTGTCGGAGCGGGGGACGGCGCCGGCGGCAACGGTTGCCGAGCTGATGGCTGCCGTCGGCGGGGAAAAACCGGAAAGTCCGGCGGCGGGGGGAAGCCTGCCGGCGGAAGAACTGGTGACGGAAAATCCGGCGACTGAAGAAAACCTGTCGGCGGAGAAACCGGTGACGGAAGTGCCGGGAACGGAAAATGCGGCGTTGTCGGCGGAGGAAAACAAACCGGAAGAGGCATGTTTCTTGTCCGAGGAAGACCGTCGGGCTCTCGGATGCCTGAGATGGTATGACGGCACGCTGGGAGAAAAGGTTTATGAGGTTTCTTTGAACAATATGCCGGAGTTTCTTGATTATGACAAAAGCATTAAAACCATTCATGTCAACATTGATTCGCCTTACGGCTGGAACGTTTTTTTTGAAAACGGCGTATTTATGAATCTGATGGATCTGAAGGAATATCAGGAAAGAAACGGCAGTCTGCCCGGAACCAACGGCAAGATCATTTACGGCAGCCGCATGAGTTCGTTTGAAAAAATCGAACGGATCGTGGTTTATGAAAAGCCGCGTTATTTCTCTTATGGTTTGAAAAAATAAAAAGCTCCCCGCATAAAACGCGGGGATTTTCATGCTCGGGCGTAACCCTCAAGGTATCGGCGAACGCTAAAAGATATATGACACTCTAACGCGGCAGGTTGGCCGCATGCCGGAACTATGACACTCTGACGCGGCAGGTTGGCCGCATGCCCGGAACACGGTTTTTCTGATAAGAAGAGAAGTTTCTGCATATAATGCCGGCACTTGGCATACGCTCGGCAATATCTTTGTCTTTAAAGCTGCTGACGTTTCGATGGGGAAAGATTGCCCGGTTTGCCCTAAGCGGGGTAAAATCCACAAGCTGTTGACTTTGTGCCGCGTTTTTTTTGGGGGGGGTGATTTCGGATATATTCTTCCGGCTGTTTTTTCTGTGGTATCAACGTGATGCTCTTTGTACTCAAATTTTCGGTTGTGAGGTCGAAACCGTTCTTATGTTAAAAGGCGGTTTTTGCCTTTGAGGTCGCCCGCCATTAATTTTACGGGATATTCAGGCGGTATCTCCGGCAACATATGAATATGGCGGAACAGTTCCGGCTTTCCGCTTCTTTTCGCGACATGAGGTTTCCGAATCCGCTCACTCCGTTTACTTTATTTTTCTTTCCTTTTTTATCTGTTTTTTTCTCGGAATCATACCGTTTTCAATCCCGTTGAGTTTTATTTTCCTTTTCCTTTTTTGTCCTTCCTTTTCCGCAGGATTCCCGAATCCGCTTATCCCTTTCGCTTGCGGGAAACGGACGGAAAGTCTGTCAGGTTGCACTTTGCTCTTGTGCCTCTTTGTGTATTGCTTTTCTTTTGGCTGTTTGTTTTTTCGTAAGTTCTCCAAGCCTTTTCGTTTGCTTGCAGGATGGCGGATACGGCTGTGTTTGTTGCGGGATGACGGTCTTATCCGTCGTACTTCCGGCAGGAGAATGACGGATAAGGCGTCTTTTTTTCTTTTTTCCCGCAAGATCCGATACCGGGTTCGGGGGAAATATAAGGGGATTCGGAGAGATAAAAAGTGGTGTGAAGCGGAATGCCGGCGGATCATATGAAGTAACGTATGGGGGCTGACAGCGGGGCGTATAAAAAGGCATGCAGACTGTTCGGTGTGAAGTGATATAAGGGGATTCGGGGTAACAAAGGAGAGAGAGGACATATGAAAGGTGTCCGGTATGATATGCCGGCGTATCAGGGGCAAATGCCGTCCGTGATGACGCATGGAAATTTAAGCATACAGGGCTGTTCCGACGGTCTTTGCTTCCGGTTTTTCGTAAAACGCGGCAGGTGTTCGGCAGAAAAAAACTGCCCGTTTGCGCGGGCAGTCGAAATGCGGGGCAAAATCCCGTCAGTTTTTATAATTGATCGGAAAGACCTGAACGCCGTCGGTACCGGAAGCGTTGTCGCTGCCGTTTGTCGGATCCTTTCCTTCCATGTAGGCTTCAGCCTGAGCCTGTCCCGGTGTCAGTTTGCCTTTTTCCGCAGGCGCTTTCGGCATCGGCAGCAGCGGGTAGCCGGTTTTAGGCATGCGCAGCATCATATAGCCGGTTCCGCCGCCGTAGGAGGGGCCGGACAGACCGATCGAGTAATAGCCGCCGATGAAACCATAGTCGAGATCGATAAAATCGATCAGAAACATGGTTTTGACCGTGGTGGTGCCGATGGTGGTCATTTTGCAGCGGTAACCCTTGTCTTCCAAAACGATATTGTCGGCGTTTTTAACGTAAAGCAGGGTCTTGTCGGGAGAACATTCCGGCGTTTGTCCGTTGTAGGTAACGTTGTAGTTGAGCATCATGTTGATCGAACTTGAGCCCTTGTTCATGGTTACGTCGCTGATTTTGACGGAATCGATGTACATGTAGGCCGGGGTGATGCCGACGGTAATCGGCAGCGAAATGTAGTTCTGATAGCAGTTGCGGCTGCCGACGTCGGCCGAGCAGACCAAAGCCTTCTGATGGTTGTTGTTTTTCATCATCTGGGCCAGACTGTTGTATATGTATTCCTTGGACATTGACAGTTTGATCGGCGCGCACTGTTTACTGCGGCAGACGATGATCGAACGCGGGGTTGCCAGCGGCGCCATCTGCGTGTTGCGCACGGGGTAACTTTCCACCTCGTTTGCCTTGTCGAGCGGGTCGTTCATGACGTCTTGCATGCTGCGGTCCCAGAAACGGCAGCCGCCGACGGAAAGCAGGGCGACGGTTAACAGACTCAGAGCTTTTTTCCTAGACACGATTTTTCTTCCTTTTTTAAATCGATTTAAAAAACTGTCCTTATAATAAGACAAAATTATTAAAAGACAAAGATTTTTTTAGCTTATCGTGCAATAATTTAGTGTTTGCATAATAAATCGCTTGCCTTTATAATGAAAGAAAGCTTACGAAACCTGCGAGGGAAAGAAAATGAAACTGTTTGTTTGTCTGTTGGCCGGGTGCCTGTATGCCGCCGGCGCCTTTGCCGCCGAGAACGTTTACGTGGTGGACGGCGACAGTCTGGAAATGGGGGAAGTGCGTATCCGTCTGGAAGGAATCGACGCGCCCGAATATTATCAGGACTGCCGTTATCCCAACAATAAAAAGTATGCCTGCGGACTTGAGGCCAGGCAATATTTGCAAAGTCTGGTCGATCAGGGCAAAGTCACCTGCATCGAACGCGATCTGGACCGTTACGACCGCAGTTTGTGCACCTGCTACGTTACCAACAAGATCGGGGAGAAAACCAACCTGAACGAGGCGATGGTGCGGGCCGGCTGGGCGGTGGTTTACAAAAACAAGCATTCCGATTACTCCGCCGCGGAAGCGGAAGCCGAGAGGGAGAAACGCGGAATCTGGCAGGGCAAGTTCATGAAACCGCAGCTGTACCGCATTCTCAACAAATAAGATTTTTTCCCTTTTGTTAAAATATTGTTGACAGCAAAAAAAACTTATGTATATTGCAAACAACGTTTTGTGTTTAAATAATCAAAATAAAAATTAGGTGAGAAAAATGTACGCAGTAATTAAAACAGGCGGAAAACAGTATAAAGTCGCTTCCGGAGACGTTATCAAAGTCGAGAAGCTGGCCGGTGACGAAGGCAGCGAAGTTATCTTCAACGAAGTTCTGGCTTTGGGCGACAATGTCGGTAAACCGCTGGTTGCCGGCGCTTCGGTAAAAGCAACCATTTTGAAACAGGCTAAGGCTGATAAGGTTATTGTTTTCAAGAAGAAAAGAAGACAGAACTATCGCCGCAAAAACGGCCACAGACAGAATATTACTATTGTCAAAATTGCGGAAATCGCGTAAGCAATAGGTTTTTTAGGAGATTTAGTTATGGCACATAAGAAATCAGGTGGCAGCACTTCCAACGGACGCGATACCGAAGGTCGTCGTCTGGGCTTGAAAAAGTCCGGCGGTCAGGCGGTTATTGCCGGAAACATCATCATCCGTCAGCGCGGAACCAAGTATCATCCGGGTGACAATGTCGGCCTCGGCAAGGATCACACCATTTTTGCCCTGACCGAAGGAAAAGTTTCCTTTAAGAAGTCGGGTGACAAAACGATTGTTTCCGTGGTTACCGAATAACTTGTAAAAAGTTAAAATGGCGGAGGGGGTGTTAAAGCCCCCTTCATTTTTTTGAAAGAGAGCGGTTATGAAATTTCTGGATCAGGCTAAGATTTTCGTGAAGTCGGGCGACGGCGGTGCCGGCTGCGTTTCTTTCCGCCGGGAAAAGTATATCGAGTTTGGCGGGCCGAACGGCGGTGACGGCGGCAAGGGCGGCAGCATTTATTTTGAAGCGGTTGCCAATCTGAATACCCTGATTGATTTCCGTTATACTCAGCATTTTAAGGCTAAAAAGGGCCAAAACGGCATGGGATCGGACAAAAACGGCAGCAAGGCGCCGGACATTGTCATCAAAGTGCCGGTCGGAACCGAAATCGTGGCCGAAGACGGGGAAACGGTGCTGGCCGACATGGTAAAACCCGGCCAAACCTATCTGGCAGCCAAAGGCGGTGACGGCGGGAGAGGCAACACCACTTTCAAGAGCTCGACCAATCAGGCGCCGCGTTATGCCGAACCCGGCTGGCCGGGAGAGGAAAAATGGCTGTGGCTGCGGCTTAAGATCATTGCCGACGTCGGTCTGATCGGAATGCCAAATGCCGGAAAGTCCACTTTCCTGACAGCAGTAACCAAAGCGCGGCCGAAAATCGCCGACTATCCGTTTACCACCCTTCACCCCAATCTGGGCGTGGCCTGGGTAGACGGCTACGAAATGGTGCTGGCCGACATTCCGGGGCTGATTGAAGGGGCGCATGAGGGAATCGGCCTCGGCGACCGTTTTCTGAAGCATATTGAACGCTGCGAAGTTTTTCTCCATCTGATCGACATTACCTCGGAGGACGTGGTCAAGGCCTATCGCGACATCAGAAAAGAGCTGGAACTTTATGACCGCGGGCTGGTGCAAAAACCGGAAGTGGTGGCTTTAAATAAATGCGATGCGCTGCCGGAAGAGGAAACGGCGGCGAAAGTGCGGGAACTGGAAACGGCAATCGGCAAGAAGGTTTATCCGATTTCGGCAATTGCCAAAAAAGGGGTGTTTGATTGTCTGCTTGACGTCAACCATTATATTAAAAGAGAACGGAGACAGGAAAGCGAAGAAGACGAGCAGGCGGCAATGCCGGAGAAGTCTTCGTGGTCTCCGTTGTAACCGAAATAAGGAGTGAGGAATTTTGTTGAACAAAGAAATGAAACAGGAAGAAAACCCGGTCTTGGATATTGTCACTTCCAGTCTGGAGGACGGCAAGGCCGAGGACGTAGTGGTTATTGATCTGCGCGGCAAAACTTCGATTGCCAACGAAATGGTGGTGGCTTCGGGCACTTCCGACCGGCATGTGATTTCGCTGGCCCAGCGCGTGCAGGAAAATCTGAAAGCCGCCGGCTACAAGTCTGTCAGTGAAGGAGAAGCCAAAGGCGACTGGGTGCTGATTGATGCTTATGACGTGATCGTCCACCTTTTCCGCCCCGAGGTAAGGGAATTTTACAATCTGGAAAAGATGTGGCAGTCTGCCGCCAATCTGCGTAAGGAGTAGGTTGTTCGGCAACGGTTTTTAAGGGCCGGCGTATGAGCCGGCCTTTTTGTTGCATTGGGAAGCGGCGGGAAAAACTGCCGGAGAAAAACCGGGGTGCGTCCGTTTGATAATCGGCGGAGGGGGCGGAACCGGAAAACGGTCGGTGTTTTTTTGGGGAACGGATGCCGATGGAAAACGAAACGGGAGCGGGGCGGTGAAGTATAGGCCGGGACGATAAACTTTCCCGGTTAGTGCAAACGGCATTAACCGTTTTGGACCTTAACGTTCGGCTTCAAGCTTCGCAAGCCTTTGCGGCTGGGGAGGTATGCCGGCATTTGTCTGTTGGCGCAGACGTTTGAAGCATAACCTTCCGTCTGTTCGTACGGGGTGTATTTTTCATTCCGAACTGCGTTCTTCCGGCTTCAAGCTTCGCAAGCCTTTGCGGCTGGGGAGATATGCCGGCATTTGTCTGTTGGCGCAGACGTTTGAAGCATAAAAAAACGGCGACGGTTCGTTGGAACGAAACCGCTGCCGTTTTTGACAACTATAAGCCGAATCTGGTCAAAGGTTTGGGAAAAACGTAAACCTTTTTCTTTTTCAGCCGTTCCCCGAAATTTTTTTCATAGAGCAAGGCTCTGGTTTTTACCCATTGCCGTTTGGAATTGTACTCCAGCAGGAAAAATTTTCGCGGGCAGGCCAAACTGTCTTCCAGTTCCAGAAGTATGAATTTTGCCGGGCGAAAGCGGAAGCTTTCTTTGTCCTGGCAAAAACGCATGTCTTTGGTTCCGGGGAGGAAGAAAAAGAAACCTTTTTCGTCTTCGATCAGCCAGGCGGTGCAAATGAAATTTCCCTTTGCATCGAAAATGTCCTTCAACAACACGTCGGAAAGTTTTTTCGCCTTGCCGGAAAATTTGTTGTATTCTTCGAGCAGTTCTTTGTATCCGACTGTTTCGCAGCAGTTTTCCCGGCGGCTTGCAAGCGATGACCTGTCCAGCAGAAAAAGCAGACGGGTGCTTTCCGAGTATTTGGTAAAGAGGCATTCCAGATAGTTGATCATGTTTTTCATAATGAAATATAATTTAGGTTTAATAATTTTTTGTTGCCTTTATTATACAAAAATTTGTCAATAAGTCAAGTTCCCGATCGGCGGAATGAGAGGCGGACGTGGCCGGTCAAACGAGGAGACGGGCGAAAAAAATGGGAAATATACGGGGCGGAAAGCGGCAAACCGGGAAAACGGTGCGCGGGAAAAACCGCCGGCGGGGCAGAGAAAAAACGGAAAAGCGGTAACAGGGCAACCGAAAGTGAAACAAAGAAAGTGACTGAGGGGAAAGTTCGGAGGGAAAAAACGGAAAAGAGGCCGTATGAAAGAAAAATGCGGTATGTGAAAAATGACCGGGAAAGAAAAACAAAGAAGCGGTAAGGGACGGGAGAGAATAAGAAACGGCAGGAAAAGTAAACAAGGGCGGGGCAGCGGGGAAAACCGGAGCAGATTAAAAAAGGTGTGAGAGATTGAAACAAAATATGGAATGCAGAAACAAGTTCGGCGTGGTTCGGTATAACAGATTTCCTTTTTGGGGCGGTTGTGATTTTGCAAGGGACGGCAGGTTGAGGAAGGAGCCGGGCGTTATTTTTGTGTGTCGGCACAGTGGCGCCTTGTTCCGGCATCTTGTCGCTTCTCTGCCGTCAGGGTTGTGATTTTCAATGAGGATATAATGAAAAAAACGGCCGTCGTTGATGGCGGCCGTTGGGCTGTTGTATGGCAAAATCAGCGTGCGTGCAGGCAGATTTTGTCCCAGGAAGGCATGCGGCCGGAAGGAAAAGCGTGTATTTCCTTGCCGGCGGCGTCTTCGAGTTTGAGGGTAACAACGTCGGTTCCGTCAAAGTAGAGTACCACGCGATCGTTTACTTCGTTGACGGTAACGGTAAAAATGGCCCCGCAGTTGACGTTTTGAGCCAGGCAAAGCCTTTGATCGACGAACACCAATCGACTGCTTCCGCAAAGGACGGCCAGCCAGCCTCCGGAGCAGGCGAATCCCCAGCCGTAAACCGTTTCACGGATGTCGAACCTGCTGATGAATCTAAGCAGCAGGGGAGGTGATTGCAGACCGGGAACAAGTTCGGCGGCAGAAAGCGCTTCGCGACGGTAAAGGATATTTTCCTCCAATTTCTTCATTGTCGGAAAGCCGGAAACCAGTTCGATCGAACGGGTGAGAGCCCTGCGGCATTGCGTCAGCCTTCTTCGGAAAAGAAAGAGGCGCAGCCGTTCCAATAATTTTTTCATAGTTTTTAAGGTTTAGAATAATTTAACTCCGATTTCAGGTTGACATAAAAAGGAAATGTTGTCAATCGGCAGCAGATGTGTTTTGATGTTGGGGCGGAAATTTTTGGTTGGCAACCAAAGATGAACATGCTATTTTTTGTTTAAAAACGGGGAAAATGATGAAAGCGACAATTATTGCCATCGGCAAATGCAGGAAAAATTCGCCGGAAAAACAGTTGATTGATGAATATATCAAACGTTCCGGCTGGGAAGTGACGATTAAAGAACACGACAACGCTTCTCAGGAAGAGGAGGCCAAGTTTCTGCTTTCTTCCATCCCGGCAGGGGCAAAAGCGGTGGTTCTGGATGAACGCGGCGAAAATATGAAGTCTTTGGAACTGGCCGCCAAAGCGGAAAAATGGATGCTGGACGGCTGTTCGGAAATATGCTTTCTGATCGGCGGCGCCGACGGGCACCTGCCTTCGACGCGGGAAAGGGCGGATCTGCTGCTTTCTTTCGGCCGGCTGACGCTGCCGCACATGCTGATGCGGGCGGTGTTGGCGGAACAGATTTACCGCATTCAGACGATTATCAACCATCATCCCTATCACCGGGAGTAATTTCGCTTTTTTCAAAGAATGCGGCCGGCGGCGTTTCGCCGGCTTTTTTTATATCCGTTCGGGCAGCTTGACATGCTGCGCGGGAAGCGGACCAAAACCGTTTCGGCGGTGGGGAAAACGCGGCGGGCCTTTGTTGCCGGGCGTTAAAACATAATTGCCGCAAAAAAACGATCCTTTCTTTGCGGCAGATAAATCTGTATATCACCTTTTGTTGAAAAATCATCTAAAATATTCTTGTTAACAACAATTTTTTAGACATTTGTTCCGGGGGCGGGCTTTTTGTCTTGTTGCAAAGAAAGGATCGTTAATATGCAACAATTTATGACAAAAAGGTGAGCCGATGACCGGTGTAGTGCTGACTGTTATCATTCCCGCGTATAATGCGGAAAAGTATCTGCCGCAATGTCTGGACAGCGTTATTGGCCAGACTTTGAAAGATATTGAGGTTATTTGCGTCGACGACGGCTCGACCGACGGAAGCGCTTCCGTTTTGCAGGCGTATGCGCAAAAAGATTCCCGGATTTCCGTTCTGACACAGGGCAATTCGGGGCAAAGCGCGGCCCGCAACCGCGCCCTGGAAAAGGCGAAAGGCGCGTACGTTCAGTTTTTGGACGCAGACGACTGGCTTGATCCGGACTGCTGCCGCGTTCTGAGCGGGCAGGCGGCCGCCGGGAAACTGGACATGCTGTCGATGGCGGCGGTTTCTTACGAGGAAGAAAGCGGCCGTTACGTGAGGGAACCGTTTTATAATTTTTATTATCTGACCGGCGGCGGGGAAACCGCGCTGCTGTCGCGCGACGAATGTCTGCAGCACTGGTGGGAGATGGCGCCGTCGGCGGCGCTGACGATTTACCGGACGGATTTTTTGCGTGCCAACAATCTTCGTTTTGAGGAAGGGCTCAAGTTTGAAGACTGCCTGTTTTTCAAACAGGCCTTGTTTGCCGCCGACAGAGTCGGCGTCAACCGGCAGGCTTTTTATTTTCGCCGCAAGCATGCGGAAAGCACCATCAACAACGGCGGTAGGCATTATCTCGACTGGTTTGATGTCAATGCCAAAATTCATGCTCTGGCGGAGGCGCAGGGCATTGACCGCCGACAAAAAGATCGCTGGCTTTTTTCCACCGTCAATTATTCGCTTCGCTTGTACCGGGGCATCAGAAAAGAATACCAAAAAGAGTTTTTTTACAAGGCCAAGCGCTTTTTTGCCGAATTTTCCCCGGCCGGCGGCTGGACGGTGCCGAAACCGTGGCGCAATTTCGTTTATTGTCTGCTGCTGGCGCCGAACTACTTTTGCTTCCGCCTGCTTTGTCTGCTGCCGAAAAAAACATATGCGAAGAAAGTGGGCGTCAGGATTTTGGGATTGAAACTGAAATATAAAAACGGGAGGTGCAAATGCTCTTTATAGGCGAGCCGTACATTGCGCAAAACGGCGATCGCAGCCGGCTGGTCTGCGATATTGGAATTAACCGCCGGGAAACGAGGACGGTATGGTTTGAAGTTGACCGGGAATATGAAAAATATCTGTGCACGGAAAGAAGCGACGCCTATGTAATCGGACTGCTCAGCTGGGCAATGCGCGCGGGACACGACATAACCTGCACGGCGCCGGTCAGCGAAGAACTGTTGTATGCTTTGCGCGAATATCTTATTCCCTCACTGGTAAAATATGCGCCGTCCTTCCGCGCCGTTGAAATCAACGCGCCCGCCGCCGGGACGCCGCTGGCCAACGCCGGCGCTGTCGGCACCGGGCTTTCCTGCGGCATTGACTCTTTTCATGTCATTTCGCGGCAGCTGGCGTCCCCGTACAAAACCCTGAATCTGACGCATTTGTGCATCAACAATGTCGGCGCCTTTAACGGCTGTTACGGAGAATACGGCATTGAAAAGGCACGGCGCGAGCGTTATCAGATTTCGCAACGGGTGGCAAAAGAGCTCGGCCTGCCGCTGATTGCCACGGATTCCAATTTTCAGACCGCGTTCAAACAGAACCATTCGCATACCCATACCTATTCATCCATGTTTGCGGTCTTTTGTCTGCAAAAACTGTGGGGAACCTATTTTTATGCCTCAAGCGGTTATGATTTCAACTTTTTCACTCTGGACAACCATGCCAATGAGGACAGTTCTCATTACGAACTGCTTTCGCTCGGGTGTTTCAGTACCCGCGGATTGAAAATATATTCCGAAGGCGGCGCCTATACCAGACTGGAAAAGACCACCCATATCGCCGGTTTTGACTATGCCCGCCGCTATCTCCACGTCTGCACCCGCAAAAGCACCAACTGCGGCAGATGCCCGAAATGCATGCGGACGCTGCTGATGCTGGACGCCCTCGGGCGGCTGGACGATTTCAGGGAAGTTTTTGACGTGGATTATTACCGTGCTCACCGCAAAGACTATCTGCTGTGGCTTTACGAGATGCATAAAAAGAAAGACGTGATGAACGAGCCGACGTACCGGCTGCTGAAAAAAGAGATGACGCCGGCGGTCAAAGGGCGTTATCGGCTGAATGTCCTGCTTAGGCGGTTATGGCCTTTTCTGACAATTGACGAACGGTATGTAAAAATCCGTATTTTTTTCATCAAGATTTCTTTCAGACGCAAACACGGAGGAGCTCATGACTGATTGCGTATACGATCCTCAAACCTGTACCGGCTGCGGAGCCTGCGCCGCCCGCTGTCCGCAGCGGGCAATCAGGATGGAAATCGGCGAGGAAGGATTTGTATGGCCCGTGGTCGACATCGATAAGTGCGTCGGCTGCGGTTTGTGCGCGCGGATTTGTCCGGCTGAACATCCGGTCTGCGAAAATGCGGAAAAGCCGGAATGTCTGGCCGCGGCGGCGGCTGACGAACTCAGGCGCGACAGCTCTTCCGGAGCCGTTTTTCCGCTGCTGGCCGAACGGGTTTTGCAGGAAGGCGGTACGGTTTTCGGCGCGGCCCGGGACGAAGACGGAACGGTCAGGCATATCGGCGTCGACGACTTGGACGGTTTGCGGAAGCTGAAAAGTTCCAAATACGTGCAAAGCGAAACCGGAAACTGTTACCGGCAGGCGGAAGAACTGCTGAAGGCGGGACGGGAGGTCTTGTTTTCCGGAACGCCCTGTCAGATTGCCGGTCTCAACGCCTTTCTCGGCAGAAAATATGACAATCTGCTGACGGTTGACGTGGTTTGTCACGGCGTGCCGTCGCCGCTGGCCTTCCGCCGCTATGCGGAAGAACTGACGGAAGAAGGGAAAGAAAAAGTGCTGGCGGTGAATTTTCGCGACAAGGTGCGGGGCTGGTATCCTTATTTTCTGACCGTCAAAACGGAAGAAAACGTTTATTCTTCCGATTGCCGGGAGAATGAGTTCATGCGGGCGTTTCTTGCCAACCTTTGCCTGCGGAAGTCCTGCGCGGCATGTCCGTTCGCGCGGTTCCCGCGGCAGGGAGACCTTACGCTCGGAGACTTTTGGGGAATCGGCAGACATGCGCCGGATTTGGACGACAACCTCGGCACTTCGCTGGTTCTGATCAATACGGAACGCGGCCGCCGGCGGATGGCGGAACTGACCCCGCGGCTGAAATTTCGTCGTTCGCTGCCGCTGGCCCGGGCGATTGAAGGCAATCCTTCGCTGGTACGGCCGCCGGTGCCGCATCCGCGGCGGGATTATTTTTTTGCCCGTCTTGAACAGCTGCCGTTTAAACAGAATGTGTCCCATTGTTTCAACAACCGATATGACTGCGGAATCCTCAATTTCTGGTTTGGCAGCAACTACGGGGCAATGCTGACCTGTTATGCCTTGCAGGAAAGCGTAAAAAGACTCGGGCTAAAGCCGAAAGTGATCAACTATGTGCCGGCCAACGTCAATTTTGCCGGCAGCCTGGCCGAAACGTTTGCCGGCAAATATCTTGACCTTACGGAGTTGTGCACGAATGCTGAGGAACTGCGGCGGCTTAACCGGGAAACAAAGGCGTTTATCGTCGGTTCCGATCAGGTTTGGCGGCATAAGTATTCCCGTTTGTTCGGCAGGGATTTGTTCTGGTTAAGCTTTGCCGCGCCGAATGCGAAAAAGATCGCCTATGCCGCCAGTTTCGGCCGGGATCGCTGGGAAGCTGACTTTGAAAGCACGCTGGCTGCCAAATATTATATTTCGCGTTTCGATCGCGTTTCCGTCCGGGAAGATGACGGCGTCGGCATCTGCCGGGACGTTTTCGGCGTTGAGGCTTCGCATGTGCTGGATCCGGTTTTTCTGGCTGATCCGGCAGGCTGGGACGCGTTGATCGAGAATTCCGGCCGCGATGAGAACGGGTGCATCGTTTCTTATGTTCTGGATTCTTTTCCCGATGCGGAAAAACTTGCGGAACGGGTGCGGCTGGAAACCGGTGCCGGCAAGGTTGTCAACCTGGTCAATGCAGCCAGAAACAGTACCGACGTCAGTCCCGAAGATTGGCTGTGTTATATTAAAAACTGCCGTTTTCTGGTGACTGATTCTTTCCACGGCGTTTGTTTTGCCATAATCTTTAATCGGCCGTTTATCTGTCTGGCCAACACGGCGCGCGGTTACAGTCGTTTTCGTTCGCTGTTTAAGCTGTTCGGGCTGGAAAAGCGCTGCGTTACGGATTGTTCCCGGATCGGGAAAGAACTGTTTGAGGACATTGATTATGCCCGGGTCAACAGGGTTATTGCCGACGAGCGGGAACGTTCGCTCAAATGGCTGGAACAGGCGCTGCTGGCGCCGTCGCCGGCACGGCCGGAGGAACGGCAGCGGCTGCTGGAAACGGCGGAGATGCTGAACGAAAAACTTGAACGGTCGGAACGGGAAAGAAAACGGGATCAAAAACTGCTGTATGAAAGCGTTTATCTGCCGAAAATCAGGCGCAGATATTTCAGGTACAAGCTGAAATCCGTCTTTTCGTGGGGAAAGAAACGAAAAAAGTACAAAAGAATGAAAAAAGCGCTGAAAGAGGAAATCCGCACGATCGGAAAAATGCTCGATGGCGGCCTGGTTTGAGCGGCAAGGCCGCGGCGGTTGCGAAAAACGGCTGTTGATAACATTTTATCGCGTGTTTTTTGCCAAAGGACGTGTTAGGTTCCGTTATGTCAAATTGTTTGAAAACGGTAATCGGGGATAACGATGACTAAGGTATTTGTATCCGGCTGCTTTGATCTGATGCATTCCGGGCACGTCTTTTTCTTTGAGCGGGCTGCCGCTTACGGCGACCTTTATGTCGCGATCGGTTCGGACAAGACAATCAGGGAATTGAAAAAACGGGAACCCGTGTGTCATGAAGATGAGCGTTTGTATCTGGTTTCCTCCGTTCGTTTTGTGCACCGGGCTTTTATCGGTTCCGGTTCGGGGATGTTGGATTTTTTGCCGGAGCTGGACATTGTCCGTCCGGATGTTTTCGTGGTTAACGAAGACGGTGCGACGGAAGAAAAGCGCCGGTTGTGCGAAGAGCGGAACATCCGCTATGTGGTGCTGCCGCGTGAGCCGAAAGAAAAACTGCCGCGCCGTTCAACGACGGATCTGCGAAAACCGGCGGAAAAGCAATAATGCGGAAAGCGGGCGTCCGTCCGGATTTTGCCGGGCGGGCGCGTCGTCAGTCGTAAACCGCCAGATTGAAAACGTTTTCAAGAAAGAAAAGGGAAACAAAACAGATAAGCGCTGCCATCACCGGAGTGGCGATCCAGCCGATGAAAATGCGCCCGATCAAATTCCAGTTGATGCCGTGTCCTCCTTTGAACAGGCCGATGCCGATGACGGCGCCGATAACCGCCTGCGAACTGGAAACGGGGACCAGCGGCAGAGCCGGGATGCCGTTTTGCTCCAGCCAATCGTGCAGGCCGTCGGAGGCAAACAGAAACAGTACCAGCGACTGGGCAACGACCACTACCCAGGCGGCCAGCGGACTCATCATGCAAATGTTGCGGCCGACGGTCTGCATGATGCGGCCGGAATAGGTGGCGATGCCGACGGCAATGGCGACGGCGCCCAACAAAAACAGCACCTGTTCGGAACTGAGCGTATATCCGCCGGGAAAGGTGAGCGGCTGCAGCCGGTTGGAAGGAATGAACACGCCCATGACGTTGGCAATGTTGTTGGCGCCCAGGGCATAGGCGCCGAAAGCACCGGCCAGAACAAGTCCTGCCCGGGTATAAAGATCCTGTCTCAAAAGCGACACTTTGGCTCTGATGATGATTGAACGCGCAAGCTGGTAAACCGCGACGGCCAGCAGGCCCGAGAGCACCGGACAAAGAACCCAGGTGCCGGCGATAGCCGAGAACAGACTGATATCTGTCGGTTTGCCGCTGTAGACGTTCCAGCCGACGATGGCGCCGACGATGGCCTGCGAGGTGGAAACGGAAATGCGGCTTTTGTTCATCCAGTAAACCGAAAGCGCCGCCGCCAGGCCGACCATAAAAGCGCCGGCAGGTGCGTTGACGCTGCCGAGCTCGTTTAGCGTTTCGGCTGCGCCGCCGCCGGCAAATACCGCGCCGATAATGACGAATACGGAAGAAATGACCGCCGCGGTGCGAAATTTGACCATCCGGGTGCCGACGGCGGTGCCGAAGACGTTGGAACCGTCGTTGGCGCCCAAAGACCAGCCGAGGAAAAGGCCGCTGCTTAAAAAGATCCAGAATTCCGGCATCAGATGTCTCTCTTCAGGGTAAAGATCAGCAGTTCGTCGGCGCAGTCTTCGGCAATGTCGGCGATGTCGGCCACTTCGGTGATCAGGAGATCAAGCTGCAGTTTGTTGGCCAGTTCCATGTCGGAAGCGAAAATCGCCTTTTTGAGGTCGTTGTAGGTCGAATCGGACTCCTGTTCCATGATGTAAACTTTGTGCGAATAGTCGCGGACGGTGCTTAAGTCTTTGAAAAAGGCGCGGGAAGCGATGGCCATGTTTTCGGCGCAGTCGGCCACCTGGTAGCAAAGCTCGATCAGTTTGCGGTGAAAAGGGGCGGGAATTTGCGGCTGTTCGATGTAGAATTTGTAAATGACGTCGTCAAACTGGTTGTTGATCTTGTCCAGCCCTTCAATCAGCTGCAAAATGTCGGCCTGCAGGTTGGGCAGCAGGTTTTGCGAATAGAGGTCGTTTTCGATGTCGCGGCGCAGCTTGTCCGCTTCGTGTTCGATAGTTTTTATCTGCTTGTTGATGCTCTTGTATTCGTCCCGGCTGTTTTCATTTAAAAATATTTTTATCGACCGGTGGAAAACGGCGGCCGCTTCAATCATCTTGTCGTGAAAACAGTCGATTTTGTTTTCAAGCGCACGGGTGCGGGAAATGACGGGAAATTTTATGTGCAGCATTTCTGTTTCCTCTTTCGGCTGTTGTTTTTTCCCGCAGTATAACCGGCAAAGGTTAAAAAAGACTGGATTTTTTTGTAATAAAAAATTTTTTGTTCTTGTAAATCTAATCGTTATTGGTTAAATTATAGCTGATTTGTTATATAACAATTTTTAGAGGAAAATAAATTATGAAAAAATCACTCTTTATTTCGATCTTGGCGTTGCTCTTTTCGGTCGCCGCTCTGGTCAAGGTTTTCTACCCCTGCAAAAAGGCTGCCGAAGCCGAAGCGCCGGCCGCCGTTGCCGCGGTTAACGTAGAAGAAATCCTGAACGAAAAACCGGAAATCATTTTCAACGCCATGCAGAAATATCAGCAGAAAATGCAGGAAGAAGCCATGGCTGCCGCCAAACAGCTGATCAAGGACAATGTTGAAGAAATCAACAACGATCCGAATTCTCCGTTCGTCGGCAATAAAGATGCCGAAATCGTTCTGGTTGAATTTTATGACTATGCCTGCGGTTTCTGCCACAGACTGTTCCCGGAACTGAACGAAGTTATGGCCAACAACAAAGACATCAAAGTCGTCTTCAAGCCGCTGGCTTTCGTTTCCCAGTATTCCGACTATGCGGCGAGAGCTGCTCTGGCTGCCGCCGAACAGGGCAAATTCGTAGAAATGCACAATGCCCTGTTTACGGTTGAAGGTCCGCTTGACGAAGACAAGATCAACGAAGTCGCCGGCAAGATCGGTCTTGACGTTGAAAAACTGAAAGCCGATGCCAAAGGCGAAAAGATCGACGGTATCATGAATGCCAACAACACGCTGGCCGGCAACATTCAGGTTAACGGTGTTCCGACCCTGATCCTGAACGGCGAACTGCTGCAGACCATTGACGGCGGCGTTATTCAGGACAGCATCAATGAACTGAAGAAATAGTTTTTTTCAACAGATTGTTGCGATTAAAAAACGGGAGGCTGCGGCCTTCCGTTTTTTTGTGCCATAAAGAAAAGTCCGGCAGGATTGTTTTTGCAGGGAAGGGCAGCGGGAGGCGCGGAAGAAAGGGCGGTGAATGTGAAAAAAGAGGGAAAAGGAAAGACGTGAGGAAGGCGAGTACAGGAGAAAGAGGGGAGAGAGAGGTGTGAGAGTGTGTGTATGAAAGGAAAGGGATAAACGAGAAAGGGGAACAGAAAAAGCGAGACGAATACAGGGACGAAAAGGAAAAAGAAAGTGTGGAAGGTGCGGAAAGAAGAAAAAACGATGTATGAGGATGAAAGAAAAGAGGATAAACGAGAGGATGGAAAAAGGGGAGAATATGCGTAGGGGGAAGAACGGAGAAGGGCGGAAAAGTGATGATGAAAGAGAAAGAAAAAAAGAGCGGAACGAGAGAATGGAAAAGGGAGGGAAAGGAGAGAGAATGCATGGGCAAAAAGAGTGTGAGCAGACAAGTCGAGAGAGGCAGGAAGATAAGAAGACAAAGCAGAGGGTAGGGAAAGAATAATGGGGACAGGCGAGTCGTGAGAGATAAGAGAACAAGGCGGCGGGTGAGGGGAAAATGATAGCGCAAGAGAGGGAACGACAAGAGAACAGGGCGGAGAGTGAGGGGAGAAAGAAAAGGTTTGCCGGGACGGCAGGGTGAAGGTTGACATGTGCGTGAAATTCAACGTAAATTTTTGACAAATTTATTGACAAATTCCGGCAGATCAGGTATAAAAGAAATACAAAGAGTTAGTTTGTTAATTAGTATGTTAAATTAAAAATTCAAAGATATGAAAAATTTAAAATCTTTATTTCTGATGGCCATTATGGCAGTGTGTGTTTCTTTCGCAGCTAACGCTCAGGAAACCAGCAGAACAGTGATTATTTCCAACTTCTCGTCGCGTGCGGTGAAAGTTGAAATGCCTCTGTTCTATCAAATGGCGGTAGGTGAAGCAAAAGGTTATTCTCTGGTGCAGTCTGACACGGCCGGCAGGATGACTGGTTTTATCACTGTCGTTTCTGCTTTTGATACGGAAGAAAATGCCCAGTGTATCAAAATCCGTATTGCCAATGGAAAAGACATGATCATCATGTCCTTTTTCAACGGCTGGGCAAGCGAAGTGAACAGCAAGTTCGTTTCCGCCGGCGGTTATACCATTGACGAATCGGATGAAGCAATCACCATTGCCAAAGGCAATGTAAAGCTCGTCTTAAACAAGGCGGACTTTGCAAAATCCGTCCTCACCGCTTTAGAGAGCGAAGGATGGGACGAGATAAAGTAAATTTTTTCTTTGTCTTTAAGAGGAGAGGCGCCGTTTGGCGTCTCTCTTTTTTTATTAGTTGCCTTAGCATTCATTCCCCATTTTAATGGGGTTGAAAGGTATCGTTAGACACCGCACCACGCTAACGAGCGTGGTCAAACCGTAAGGTTTGTAGTTGTTATAGAACCTCCGGTTTACCGGGGGATATCTATGATATGATCGTTTTTGTAAGCAGACGGATGCGGGTATTTCGGTCCGGCCGCCCGGCTTGCGAAGTTGAGGCGGGCGTTTGAGACTCGGAACCGTTAGCGCCGATTGTATCGGCTCGTTGAAGTTTATGCCAGGAACTCTCTGCCGGAAGCAAGATTTTAACGATTGCTGCGGTTTGGCGGCGCGCCGTGTAAGGATTTTTTGCTTGCGGAAATTTGTCCAAAGGACTATAATCAATTTTACAAAATACGATTTTGTTGTTTTTAGGTCAATTATTATACTTCTCTTTTCTGCGCCAAATGAAATGAATGTATGATGATGCCTGTGAAATTTCGTATTTGTTAAAGGCTGACCGTATGTTCGTTTCAATTTTCTGCGCCATGAAAATTCGACATATGCGTCAGCTTTTTTGTTTTGAAGATAAAAAATTTGAGATATTAAACTGACCGTATGTTCGTTTCAATTTTCTGCGCCACGGAAGATTCGACATATGCGTCAGCTTTTTTGTTCTGAAAATAAAAAATTTGAGATATTAAGCTGACAATATGTATGTTTCAATTTTCTGCGCCACGGAAGATTCTGCATATGTGTCAGCTTTTTTGTTTTGAAAATAAAAAATAAAACATATATGGCGGAAACATTTTTGATGGCGTTGGGAGTGCTGGCGATTGTAATTTTAATCGTGATGGTGGCTCCGATTGTAATTTTCTTAAAAAGGGAGGATTACAAAAATCTGGCGATATATTTTATCGCAGTCTGCGTTTTTATCAACGCTGACGCTTTTATCATAACCCTGATTGCCGCAATCGTCATGCTGATGGTCGGCTGGAAGGCGTTATTTAAAGACCGGTAAAAGAGAAAAGGGAAAAATTAAAGAGGAAAATTGTCGAATCGGCAAATTTCCTCTTTTTTTGTTTTAAATTTTCCGGTTTGGGTAAACAGGGTTTTTGCCGGCGCAGTTACACCTTGTAAGGCAGTTTGGAACAGATGAAACTGCTGACACAGTTCGGCAGAACGGATAAAAACCAGACGGCCAGCCGCATCGGCCAGGGGAAAGCAATCAGGCCGACGTTGTTTTCCAGGCCGCGGCCGATGATGCCCGCCGCTTTTTCCGCCGGCATGAAAAACGGCATCGGGCAGGTATTTTTGTCGGTAATGCGTGATTTTACAAAACCCGGGCAGATGACGCTGATCTGAATGTCTTTCGGCGCCAGATAGACCCTGAGCGCTTCGCCGTAAGCTTTGACGCAGGCCTTGCTGGCGCTGTAGGACGGACAGCCGGCCAGACCGTGATAACCGGCGATTGAGCTCAGCATGGCAATCGCTTTTACGCCTTTGCCGCGGCGTTTGGAGAACAGGGCAACCGCCGGCAGAACCGTGTTTAATACGCCGAAAACATTAGTATTGAAAGTGTTGTAGACGTTTTCGTCGTTTTCTTTGGTGGTGGCGACGCCGGCGTTGGCCAACACCAGGTTAAGAGCCGCTTTTTTGTTGCTTTGGTTGATCCAGGCCCGCATTTTTTCGCGGTCGTTGACGTCGATCAGCGAGGCATATACCTTGGCGCCGAATTTTTCGCATTGATGTTTGACTTCGTTCAGGCGTTCTTTGTTGCGGCCGCAGATAAAGAGGTTTTCCGAACCGCTGGCGGCATAGTAGAGAGCCATGGCTTCGCCGATGCCGGAAGATGCGCCGGTAATGAGAACGTTCTTAAATTTTGTTTCCATTTTTTGCTTTCCGTTATATAAGTATTGTTAAGCTTTTCGATATATAATAATCAAAAAATAAATTTTAGGGAGATTTTTTTTGCAAATATCCAGTATGACCGGTTTTGCCCGCCAGAGCGGCAGTTTGGAACGGGAAAATTTTTCGCTTTCCTGGGTATGGGAAATCAAAAGCGTGAACGGTAAAAACCTTGATTTGAAGGTTCGACTGCCGTTGTGGCTGGACGAAGTCAGCCTTAATCTGAGGAACATTGCCGCTAAATATTTTGAACGCGGCAGCCTCGGCGTGACGCTGGATATTGCCTTGGAGAGAAACGAAGCGGAAGTGAAAGTCAACAGAGCGCTTTTGGACAAGGTGACCGAAGCCGCTTTGACACTTTATCGCACATATCCCGAAGAACTGGCGCGGCCGTCGGCGGCCGAACTGCTGAAAACGGAAGGCGTGCTGGAAGTTGTCAAAAACCGTTTTGACGAGGAGGAGCTGGCGGAAATTTGCCGGAATCTCCGCGCCGGTTTTGAAGAATGCTGTATCAGACTGCAGTCTAACCGCAGGCAGGAAGGACAGAAAATTAAGACGGTGCTGGAAGAAAGGGTTGACCGGATCGAAATTCTGGTGCAGGAAGTTGCCCGTCTGGCCGTGGCTCAGCCGGCGCTGCTGAAGCAGAAACTTTCCGCCCAGCTGGCGGAACTGCTTGAAGGGGCTCCGATCAGCGAAGAGCGTCTGGCGCAGGAAGCCGTGCTGCTGGTCAACCGGGCGGATATCAGAGAGGAAATCGATCGTCTGATGGCGCATGTGAAAACCGCGCGGGAACTGTTGGCCGCCAATCAGACGCTCGGCCGCCGCTTTGATTTCCTGTGTCAGGAATTTAACCGTGAAACCAATACCATCTGTTCAAAAGCTTCGGATATTGAAATCATCAACCGCGGCATGGAGCTGAAAGCGGTGATCGAACAGTTGCGCGAACAAGTACAAAATATGGAGTAAAAAATGGAAGACGTTATCAACTATCTGCGAAAAGTCCGCCGGGGAACCATGTTTATCATCGAGGGGCCGTCGGGTACCGGCAAGGGAACAGTAATCAAGGAGATTCTGGCGCGCGATCCGCACATCAAATTTTCCGTTTCCGTTACCACCCGGCCGCCGCGCAAAGGCGAGGTCAACGGCGTGGACTACTACTTTATCAGCGACGAGGAATATGACAGGCTGAAAACTGAAGACGCTTTTTACGAATATGTGGATTCCCAGTACGGCAGCCGCTACGGTACGCTGCGTTCGGAAGTGGACAGTTTTATCAACGTCGGCGAAGACGTGTTGTTTGATCTGGACTGGATGGGCGCCCAGCAGATGAAGGAAAAGGCCGGCGCCGACGCGGTCACGATTTATCTGCTGCCGCCGTCGATCCGCGAAGTGCGCCGCCGGCTTGAGGGCAGAGGTACCGACAGCCGTGAAGTGATCGAAAAACGGATGGATCTGGTGCTGGAAAAAATCAGTCACTGGAACGAATTTGACTATGTGGTGGTCAATGAAGAACTGGAAGACACGGTGGAAAAAATCCGCCGCATCATTTCCGGCGAAAGAATGAAGCGCGTCCGTCAGTTAAACGGCCTCAAAACCGTGGTGGACGCGCTGGTCAAAGAAGCCGAAGAAATGAAGGCGGAATAAACTTTGCTTGCAAAATAAGCGGAATATGAGTATGCTGAGCCCGGTTTTTTAATTGTGGAAACGTAAAAGATGAAGCCGACTTCTATTTTGGGACGATATCTGATCAAACAGATTCTGATTAATTTCATTGCCGTGCTGCTGATGGTAACCGGCGTGATCCTGATGTTTGAGATCATCGAACTGCTGCGGCGTACCGCCGACCGGCCGGACGTGGATATGATTTTTGTTATGAAGATGGCTTTTTCCAAGATGCCGCGTACGTTTGAAATGGTGTTCCCTTTTATTATGATGATCGCGGCGATGGTCACTTTCTGGAAAGTCAGCCGCAGCAACGAGTTCGTGATTATCCGCGCTGCCGGCGTTTCAATCTGGGGATTTCTGACGCCTCTGCTGGCGGCGGTGTTTATGGTCGGCATCATCAACATTACCGTCATCAATCCGATTTCCGCCTATCTTTACGAGGTTTACGAAACGCTTGATTACCGCTTCAAAACCAAGAATCCGAAAGCGGTTCTGTTTTCCAACAAGGGTCTGTGGATCAGAGAAGCGGTGGACGACAACACTTTTCTGGTGCTGGAAGCCAAATCCGTCCGTCAGGAGGGAGACGTACTGCTGCTCAGAACCGTCAGCGTTTTGGAAATGGACCGGCAGTCACAGCTGATGAAACGGGTGGAAGCCTATGCCGCGGAACTGAAGGGCGACAAGTTTGAGCTGAAAGACGTCAGAATATACGAAGCCGGCCAGCCGGTGGAAAAAATCAACAACATTGATTATAAGACTACGCTGACGATTGACCGGATCAAGGAAAACTTTATTGATCCGGAAGCAATTTCGTTCTGGAATCTGCCCGATACCATTCATTTTTACGAAATGTCCGGGTTCTCGGCGCTGCGGCATCAGATGCGCTATATGTCGCTGTGGAATTCTCCCTTCCTGCTGTGCGCGATGCTGCTGGTGGCGGCGGTGTTTGCGCTGCGTCCCAATAACCGGCGGGGCGGGGTGATGTTTCTTATCGTCGGCGGCATTTCAACCGGTTTTCTGGTCTATTTCCTTTCTCAGGTAATTTATGCTTTCGGCATCAACGGTTATATTCCGCCGATACTGGCGGTGTGGACGCCGACACTGATCGTGATGATGGTGAGCGTTTCGGCGCTGCTGCATCTTGAAGACGGATAATTTGTTTCCCGGCGGAGGGTACCGTGTTTTATGATGATATTTTTAAGAACAAAGTGCCGCTTCGGGATAAGTTTCTGGCTTTCGGCTTTTGTTTGGAAAATGGTGTTTACGTATACAGCTGCGGTATTGTGGAAAATCAGTTTACGCTGACGGTTCGCGTCATGCCGGACGGCCGAGTTGAAAGCAAGGTCACGGATCCGGATACGGGGGACGAATACGTATTGCATCTGGCGGATGAGGCGGTCGGAAGTTTTGTCGGAAAAGTCCGCTCGGATTGCCGCCGGGTTTTGCAGGCGGTTGCCGACAGCTGTTTTGCCGCCCGGATTTTCAAGAGCGAATATGCCGCGCAGATTATAGAATATGTCAGGGAAAAATATCAGAACGATTTTGAATACTTATGGCAGAAATTTCCCAACAATGCCGTTGTCCGCCGCTCGGACAATCGGAAATGGTATGCCGCACTTTTAACCGTCCGGAAGAGTAAAATCGGTTTGCCGGGTGATGACGAAATTGAAATTATAGACTTGCGGATGCGGCCGGAAGAAATTGAAAAGCGGGTTGACGGCAAAAAATATTTTGCAGGCTACCATATGAACAAGAAACACTGGATTACGCTTTGTTTGGACGGATCCGCGGAATTGTCCGAAATACTCGGGCGTATTGATGAAAGTTATGTCCTGGCCGATAAATAAATTGGCAGGGAAAAAGACTTGTCGGTCGGCAGGATATGTTGCAGCTGCAGGCGGACTTTACATAAGACGAAAAAAATCGTCATATTGCCAATGAAGCAATATGACGAATGAAACCCGAAAAATCAGTGAAATAAAAGGTTCAATTTTTCCAGAATCAGTTCAGGCTCCGTGTTATCGTAAAACTGAGCACTTCCCACAGAAGGCTGATGAAAACAGTTGTAAAGCCAATTTCTGTATCTGTTGTTCTTACAGAATACGACAACTTTATTATTTTTGCTGACGGCTATCAGTATTATCTTTCCGTGGTCAATTCCCAGTTTGTCTGATATGTAGGGTCTGAGGCTGTAAACAACCTCTAAGGCAAATTGTTCTGCATTCCGGTAAACTTTGGGAACCCTTGCTATTGTATATTGCCTGCTAAAATCGAAGGCAATATTCATTTTTTCAATTTCTTTTTTGGATATCATAATCTTAAAAGTTTGAGTGATACAATAATTTGTTTTGCCTTATCTCTTTAGGATAAGAGGAGCGTCAAATTTTGCAAATCCGATCCTGTTTTCGAGAAAGATTTGTCCGTCTTGGAGTTTTGAGCATACGGGAAGACCTTCTTCAGAACTGCACCAGAACTGAAATTTGCCCAGCGGTTCGTCTCCGGCCTTCACACGTAAGGCAGAAACGTCCTGCCAGTTATCCAATAATGTTAAAACGTCATCGGGAGTCAGTAATTTTCCGCCCAGTCGCCGAATATACCCGTTGAGAACAGGGGGATTGACATTATATTGTACCCGGCTGTGAATGACTAAATCAGGACTGATGCGATAACCGATAATTCGGCCGTTTTCAGGTAAAAAATCGGTACTTTCAACCAGATTTTCATAAACATAGCGGGGTTGAACATAATCATCTGCTTTTGCAGGTAATTTGCCGTTCCAGCGAGGTTCACCTGCAGACCCTTTGTACACCCCGGGTTGCCCGGACAGTTCCTTTTTGGTTCTGTTGCCATAATATATTGCCATAATAACGGCAAAACAGAACAAAAAGGCAAAGATCCCAACTAAGATAAGAGCTGTAGTGCTTTCTTCCATAATTATACCGGAATATTTTAAGAGGCTTTTTTGACCGGATCCTCTGGATTAAACATAATTATAACTTATCATCGGCAGATTAAGACTCTGTTCGTAAAAAGTCAATAAGCTTTAAAAACGGTAAAATATTTAATAGGAAATCCTGATCGATACCGGCGGAAACAGGTTGTTTTTTATGTGGCAAAACATATAGGTTTTAAGATATTCTCTGGTTTGATTAATTGTTTCCGAAATTTGAGCCCTGTTTTTTTATCGGATTTGAGTTTTTTAGATTTTGCCGTTAGTTTCCGTGGGAGATAATGTTGATAAGGCTATTGATAAGGTATTGAATTTCAGCAAAAATTCTTTTTCAATTTTCAAAAGTTCGCAAATTGAAGAAAAACGGCGTATTTTAAATATCGTTTTTGCGAACTTTTTTATGGATGGAAAAAATCCTGAAATATCAATGAGAAAAAACTTCAAGCTCCTATCAAAAATAGGAGCTTGTGAAGATTGGTGCCCTGAAGAAGACTCGAACTTCCACGACCAAAACGGTCACAAGTACCTGAAACTTGCGCGTCTACCAATTCCGCCATCAGGGCAACGGATATTTTAATAGCCGGATTTTTTTTATTAGTCAATAGTTTTTGTAATTTTTTTTCAAAGATTATGCAAAAAAAATTATTTTTAACGTAGTTCTTTGAAATTTATTCGAAAATTGTGTGTACGGTACAAGCGAAAAGTTTTGTCCGGTGGTGTCGAAGGAAAATGACGAGGGGAAAGATAGCCCGGGCTTAGCGGCACGGAGAGAGAAGCACGGTGTACGGCTTGTTAAAGGGGAATAGCGGGAGAGTAGGTACGGTGTGTTAAGGGAATGGAAAGAAGGGGCGTGCATTAACGGGGGGAGAGAAAGAAGCTACGGTTAACGCGGAGGAAAAGTGCATATGCCGGGCAGCGGATAAAGGAGGCGGTGTGCGATGCGTGAAAGGAAAATGACGAGGGGAAAGATAGCCCGGGTTTAGCGGCACGGAGAGAGAAGCACGGTGTACGGTGTGTTAAAGGATAGCGGGAAAAAGTGGGCGGTGTGTTAAGCGGGATGGGCGAGGCGTGCGTTAGGGGGGAGGAGGAAGGTGGGGCGGTTAATGTAGAGGAGATGTGCGCATGGCGGCAGTGGATGAGAGAATGGTGTGTGAAAGGAGGATGATGAGGGGGAAAAATAAAACGGGGAAATGAGTGTAGGAATACGGAAAATGCCGGCGGATATTTGCTGCTGTTGCTGGCTTTCGCTTGCGAAAAAGCGGAGAAATAAAAAAAATACGGTGTTTTTGCCGCAATGTTTGTATCAGGGAAGTTCCGCAACGGGTATGTGGTTTTTCGGAAGATTTGTATTTTTTTATTTCCTGTTCCTCCGCTTTTCTTCTTCTCCGCAATGTTTGTGTCAGGGAAATTCCGCGACGGGTATGCGTTTTCTGGAAGGTTTATAATTTTTTCGTTTTCCCTTTCCTCTCCCGTTCCTCCGCTTTCCTGTTCTTCCGTTTTTCAGCCCCCTTTTTTTGTTCTTTTTCCTCTGTTTTTATATTTTTACATTTTTCTCAGCATGTATAAAAAAACTCCTTTGTTGTTGTGCTGAAGACAGTCAGTCGGCTGTTTAATAAAAGGCAAAGGCGTTTTTTTTAGAATATATATAAGTAATACGGTATGAAACCGAAAGATGTCATGGTGTTTTGCCCTCAAAGTATCGAAGATAAACCTTTGTGTGGAAACAGGGCCTATTTTAAGGAGACCGTTTTGGCGGAAAGGAAGCAATATACAGGAAGCAGAGATATATATCGGCCGTATTCAGATGTTAACGGAAATACGGCCAAAATTTGCAGTATCCGGCATCAGTCGGCTTTCCAGAGGGAGAAAATAATTTGTTAATATGCAAAGCGTGATAACGCAGAATTTTGATATTGAAAAAGAGAGTTCCGGTGCAAAAGGCATTATATGGAACCATAGGAAAAAATGCAAACAGGACAGCTGAGTATATCAGGAATCAATTAAAAAAGACGCGGAGGCAGGTTGGCAGATTATGGGCTTTGTCCCGTTTATGGTGAGCCAGGCAGTCTGCGTCTGGTTGGAATTGGATATGCCCTTAAGGCGTGGCCGGCACCGTGAGGGGGTACCCTTAAAGAAGAACCGCCGGCTTAGCCGGCGGGAGCTTTTTGTTGCGGAAGATAAGAGTGTCAGATGTAGCCGTACGAATGGAGCAAAAGGAATATTCCGAGGACGACACGGTAAATGACAAACGGCAGAAAGGTATAGTTTTTCAGCCATTTCATCATAATGAAAATGGCCGCGATTGAAGCGATGAAAGAATAGCCGATACCGCTTAAGGCATAGTGCAGGTTTTCGTAATTGCCGCTCTGCCAGATCTCTGCGGCAACCAGAAGACCGGCGCCGGCGATGGCGGGAACCGAAAGCAGCATGCAGAATCTGGCGGCTTCTCGGCGTTCCAGCCGGAGAAAACGGCTGGCGGTGATGGTGATGCCCGAACGGCTGGTGCCGGGAATCATTGCCAGACACTGGGCCAGACCGATCAGAAACGCGTCTTTGTATGTCATATCGGCAATGCTGCGCTTTGAAGGCTGAAAACGGTCGGCGATCCACAGCAGAATACCGAACAGGAGAATGTTCCAGCCGATGATTTTGGTGCTGCGCAGCCATTCCATGCCGAAGTGGTGCAGCGCCAGACCGAAGACGACTGCCGGGACGGTGCCGACGACAAGCATCAGCAGCAGCCTGAGGTCGGCGGCCGGCAGTTGGTTTAAAATAAAGTCTTTGGCGGCGGCGGAAGCTTTGCGCAGATAAAAATTTTTAACGGACGGAAAGCGGTTGAAAAAGGCGTTGACCAGTCCGTAGAGCATGTCCCTGATGTCGCGCCAAAAATAGATCATTACCGCGAGGATGGAGCCGACATGGACGGCAATGTCGATTTCCAGCCCCTGATCGGGGAAAGAAGTGAATTTGGAAAGCAAAATGAGATGTCCCGACGAGCTGACCGGTAAAAATTCGGTGAAGCCCTGAAGAGCCGAGAGGATGATAATCTGCAGGTTGGTCATGTTTTTAGTCCGTTTTCTTGCCGTCGGTTATGTTGCGGCATGTTTTGTGGTTGAGGTTTAAGAGCGAATGCGGGCGGAAACGCACGTTGTTTAAAGAGGCGCCCCAGTGCAGATGGGGGCCGGTTGCGCGGCCGGTATGTCCGACCAGGCCGATGATTTGTCCCTGTTTTACGATTTCTCCGGCTTTTACTTTAGCTTCTTTCAAATGGGCATAAATCGTTTGCAGCCCCTGACCGTGGTCGATGATGACCATGTTGCCGGTGTAAAAATAGTTTTTGCCGCTCAAAATGACTTTGCCGCTGCCCGAGGCCTTGACCGGCGTTCCTTCCGGCGCGGCAATGTCGGTGCCGCTGTGGGGGCTTTTCGGCGTGCCGTTGAAAATCCGCTGATTGCCGAATTCGCCGCTGATGCGGCCTTTTACCGGCAGGATGAAACCTTCGCGCCAGTAGTCCCCCGGCTGCATGACGGTTAAAGAGCGGCGGACGTCTTTTTGTTCGCGTCGGATTTCCGCGTCGTGTGAGGAATCGGGGGTGACTTTTGATTGCGGGATGCCGTTGATGCGCTGGATGTCCCAGTCGTAAGTTTCAACCGGCAGCCGGTGAAGCCGTTTGCCGCCGTCCGGATAAAGCAGGGATATGTCCGCGTTTGCTTTCTGGTCACGGCCGAAAGCAAGGATAAAATATCCGTCTTCGGTAACCGGATAGTTTTTGCCGTTGAAAATGACCGCTTCGGCATTGTCCTTAACCCGGCCGGCAATGATTTCCCCCTGTTTGAAGTCGCCGCAGAGTTCGACGGCCTTGGCCGCGGACGGCAGGGTTGCCGCCAATATGCTAATCGTCAAACAAATCGCCTTGTAATTCATTTTTCCTCACTATTGGCCGGACTTTGACCGCGCCGTCGGCAAATACGATTTCGAGACTGCCGTTTTTGCGCGCTTCGTCCGCGTTGCAGACGGTTTTCCGCCGTCCGTTTCTGATCCAGGCAAAACCTCTTTTCAAGACCGCTTCGACCGAAACGGACTCGAGCCGAAGGCCAAGGTTTTGCAGGGTTTCGTTTTTCTTGTCAAGTATGTTGGTAATGTAAAAAGGTTTAATTTCATTTAAATTAAGCCGGTTTTGCCGTTTTTCCAGGTAATTTTTAAAACCGATCCGCAGGCGTTCGCTCCGGTCGTCCAGCTTTTGCATGTTTTCAGAAAGAATTTGTTCCAGGTTGGGGATCCCCCGTTTGAGTCCGTCGAGCAGGCTCCGTCGTTCCTGCAGATAGCGGCCGCCGGCGCTGAAAAGGCGGCTTTGCAGGGTGAGCAGGCGGGCTTCGAGTTCGCTTTTGACCGGGACGGCAAATTCGGCGGCGCCGGTCGGCGTCGGCGCGCGCAGGTCGGAAACAAAGTCGATCAGCATGGTGTCGGTTTCGTGTCCGACGGCGGAGATCAGGGGAATTTCGGAATCGTAGACCGCGCGGATGACGATTTCTTCGTTAAAGCACCAGAGGTCTTCCAGCGAGCCGCCGCCGCGGGCGACGATCAGCAGGTCGGGACGGGGAACCGGGCCGTCCGCCGGCAGGCGGTTAAAGCCGTTGACCGCCGCGGCGATTTGTTCGGCCGCGCCTTCGCCCTGAACCAGAGTCGGCCAGACGATGATACGGACGGGAAAACGGTCGGTTACGCGGTGGATGATGTCGCGGATGACGGCGCCGGCCGGGCTGGTAACCACGCCGATAACCCGCGGCAAAAAGGGAATCGGTTTTTTGTGCGCCGGATCAAACAGTCCTTCGGCGGCGAATTTCTGTTTGCGCTCTTCCAGCAGCTTCAGCAGGGCGCCGGCGCCGGCAACTTCCATTTGCTCGATTACCAGCTGGTAGCTGCTTTTGCCGGCAAAAGTGGTGATGCGTCCGGCGGCGACGACTTCGAGGCCGTCTTCGGGTTTGACTTTGAGACCGGCGGCCACGCCTTTCCAGCAGACGGCGGAAAGGTTGGCGTTTTCGTCTTTGAGCGAAAGGTAATAATGTCCGGAATCCGCTCTTTTGCAGCCGAAGATTTCGCCTCTGACGCGTACGCGGGCAAAGGCGTCTTCCATTGTGCGTTTAATGGCGAAAGAAATTTCGCTGACGGTATATTCCGGTATCGTTTCCTGCATGTCCTTCCTTTAACAGCGCACAATTTTAGCGGATTGCGGAAATTCCCGCAAGCTTTATCGTTGCGGCCGGCAAAAAAAATTTTTTTTGCTGGATTTAAAACGAAACTGTTTTAAGATTTTCCCATACGTAAAGACGGAGGACTGACTGATGAGGAATTTGCGCGTTTTGGCCTTGCTGGCCGGTTTGGGATGGTGCTGCCGGGCTCAGGCGGCGGTTGACTGCAACATGCCGGAATTTGAGTTCGTTAACGATGCCTATGTTTGTTTGAGCGGCACTTTCAAGGCACAGAACAATCAGATACAGGACATGGAAGACAAACTGAAGCGCCCTTCGGAAAAAATCAGAAACGAACTGGCGCAGGTGAAGAAGAAACTGGCGCGCGAAACCGGGGATACGCCGAAGGCCTCTGCTGCCCGGAAAAAGCTGGAAAAGTGGGCGGACGAACTCCGTCGGCGCGTGGACGAGGCGGATAGGGACGCCCGGGAAAAGCGCAATTTTATCGGCCAAATAAAAAACGAGGGGCGCGAATGCCGGACGGAAAAATGCATGAAAGAAGTTTATGCAAAAACGCTGGCCGGGCTGATCGGTTTTTCCCGTCAGCCGGCTTGCACGCTGCCGCAAATTGCCGACGAGTGCGAGGTTTATGTTTACAATACGCCGCCGCAGGCCAAAAAGAGCATGGCGCCGCTGCTTTCCGAAAAACTTTACACGTACCGGGAAAAAGTTCGCATTAACCGGCCGGACAAATGCGTTTATTTGTTCCTTGCTTCGGGTTATCCGCAGGTGTGGGACATCCTGACAACGGAGGGGACGGATCTGCGGGGAATCTATGTCGGCGGTGATTTGCCGCAGCTGGTGCGCGGTTATCCCGAGGGAACGGAGGTGAGGGTTCATTACCGCGGCGAACTGCTGAAAGGGGCGGAAAACTGTCTGCGTTCGTCGATTGATCTGGATAAACGGCAGGAAAACAATTTTCTGGATCGGTTGAAAATTGCCCCCGAACGGAGGATTTACGTTTCCGACGGCAAAATCGGCGACAATGCGCCGCTTGACACTTATCGCTATCGGGCCGAAAACGCTGCCGGAGCAACGGCGGCTGCCGTTTTGCCGCCGCGGGAAGACGGCTGGAAAAAACTGGTGGCGGACGGCAAGGTACGGAAGGTTACTTCCGCAGATATCGAGCGTTTTAAGAAAAACGGCGTGATCAATCTCGACAACGGAAAATTTGTGTGGCGCCGTTCCGATTATGACGAATTTTTCCGTTATGAAGACGACATATTGAGAAACGGCTATATTTTGCTGGATGACGTTGAAAAATTGCCGGCCGGCGATCCGCACGTTTTCGTTTTTGTCGGTGCGGGGCAGCGGCAGCCGGAGAATTTGGCACTGGATGCGACTTTCGGCGACACCGTTTCAAAAGTGGGGATGTTTTCCCGTTCGTTTCTGATGCTGCCGGCGGAAAGGGAAGATTTGCCGGAGCCGGCAGACTGCAACCGTCCCGAAGGAATCGTGCAGAAAGTGTTGTGTACCGATGCCTCCCTCCGGCAAAAAAATCTCCGTCTGCGCGAACTGCTGGAGCAGCGGCGGGACGAGATGCCGGAGATGATCAATGCCTATCAGGTTTATACGTTGTTTCATTTGAACGACTGCCGGACCGGAGCCTGCGCGGAAAAAGTTTTGGACGATGCTGTCAGCTGGCTGGAAAACCGCAAGTATCTGGAACAGACGGAAACGGCCCGGCCGTCGTTGTGCCGGCTGAAGGACATTAAACCGGACTGTGAGGTTTATGCATACAGCGCCTATCAGACGGGCAACGAGATGAAAGGCGTTTATATAAGCGAAGAAAACGAAACTTTTAACGCCAAAGTCAAAATCAATCAGCCGGGCAAATGCGTCATTTTGTTTTTGAGCGCTTATGAGCCGGTAGTGTGGGACATTTATGCCACGCCGGCGACGGATTTGCAGGCGGTTGTCGCCGGCGGCCATGAAGAGCAGATGCTCCGCGGCATGAATCCGAAGGTGCAGACCAAAGTGCGCGACGGTAATCACCGGGCAGCGGGGGACGACGTTTGCCTGGGGAGCTATTACGGAAAGGATGAAATCGTTGAGGCCGTGCGGAATCTTAATCTCGGTGTCAAAAACGTGCGGCTGCTGGACAAACCGGTTATCGGCGAGGAAGTCGATGACAAGTTTTATGAATATAACCCGCAGGTTATTGACGGAGAATTCGTTATGCCGGAAATAGCGCCGGCGAATACGGGGTTGGAGCAACTGACAAAAGAGGGAAAGCTCAGAAAAGCCGGGAAGGATGATATTGCCAAAATCAAGGCCGCGGGTTATTCTTTTCTTACCGGGGTTTCGTTAAAAGGGGATCGGAATCCGTTTGAATACGGCGCGTTGAGAATGTATGTCCTGCTGAAGGAATTTGTCAGGCTGCCGCGCGGGCTGGCCGGTTCAAACGGGATTGTACTGATGGTGCCCAAAGACATGCGCGTGCCGGACAACAACGACGGACATAATGATTTTTACAGGGTTGATCTGCCGGCTTCCGAATTTTGGGCGGATAAATAAAATTGACGGAAAATATAACAATTGACTTTTTGTCCAAGTGTCGTATCATACCAAAATACAAATAATTTTTAATTTAATATTTTTATGGTACCATGTATATTTCAACTGAGCGAACTCGGCGAGTTTGGCTTGGTGCTTCAGGAACAGAACAAAGACAGTTTCATGCGTCGTTTTGCAGACTGTGTCAAAGCGCTGCTTTTTGCCAAGGTGACCCAGGGGTATGCCGTGGGCGGTTTTCCTTTTGCCGGAAACGCGGTATGGGAAAGCAATCCGGCCACCGTCATGTCCGTTTGGGCGTTGTCCGATTTTAAGACCGATCTTAAGGCCGACTGGGCGCTGTTAAAGGAAATGATGGTGTTTACGCCGGATTATGGCATGCAAAAGCTTATTGCCGCCAATCTCAGGTTTCTTCAGCGCTGTCGTGCCCGCATGGCAAAACTTGCCGACCGCGGTTTATGGTATCTGTTTTGCCATTGCCGCCGTTACCGCGCCGTACGCCGTTATTTTCATAACGCCGACCGGACGGTGACGTTTCAGGATCTTTTTTCGGCGGCGATTGCCCAGTTTGTTTTGAAAGGCTGGGGAAAAGCCAGTGATTTCAAGTGCCTGCTGAGCGCTCTGTAGTTTTGAAGCGAATGAATGCGAAAGGAAAACGGTTTGACCGTTTTCCTTTTTTTGTTTTAGCCGGCGATTGTGAAGACGGAACGGAAAACAGTCTTTTCCGGAAGAAAAATAAAGTGTTTTCTTTTGCGGCCGGCCGGTGTAACATACCGGAAATTTGTATTGTGGCAAAAGGAGTTCAAATGCGGAAGATCGGTATAATTTGCGCGGGGGACGAAGAACTGGAACCGTTTTTGCGCCGAATGGGAAAGACGGCCGTATCGCAAAAAGCCATGTTGTCGTTTCATGAGGGCCGGGCGGCCGGATTTTCCGCGGCGGCTCTTTTCTGCGGCGTCGGCAAAGTGAATGCGGCGGCGGCGACACAGATTTTGATCGATGATTACGGCGTTGACGCGGTCATTAATGCGGGAACTGCCGGCGGGATGGACGAAAGTGTCGGGCTGTTTGATACGATTGTTGCGGAAACGACGTTTTATCATGATGTTGATGACGGTATTTTGACCGAATTTCATCCTTGGCTGCCGGCTGCCCGTTTTGAGGCCGATCCGCTTTTGCTGGCAGCCGCCGGGAGAGTTTGCCGCCGGAATGCAAAAGTGAGGCGGGGGCTGATCGTGACCGGAGACCGGTTTGTCGACGGCGGTATGCGCAGCCTCCTTAACCGGGAATACGCGCCGCTGGCCGCAGATATGGAAACGGCAGCGGTGGCGCATGTGTGCCACGTCAATGCGATTCCGTTTCTTGCCGTTCGCTGCATTACCGATACGTCGGTTTGTCCGGGGCAGGACGCTTTTGAGAAAAACTGCGCGCGGGCTTCGGAAATTGCCGCCGACATCGTTTTTGAGATTTTGCGGGAATTGACGGTCATCGTTCCGGCGTTGTCGTGACTTTAACGTTTTGTTTTTTTTAACGGCCGGCAGCATTTCTTTGCTCCGGCCGTTTTCAGAAACAGTATGGTCAGGTGTCAGTTTAAGTTGACGATTCCGCGGGAGAAGGCGTAAACCGCCCATACCGCAATTACGACCATCAGGCAGGCGAGGGCTCCTTCGCCGACGGTGAAGGCCTTTTGGTCCGGCGCCGACTGTTTTCTGGCCCAGACGAAAACCGGAATGCCGACGGTCATGAAAATGACGGCCATCAGCAGGTAGTTGAGACCGGCGGCATAAATCAGCCACAAGGCGTAAACCGAGCCGATGACGGAAGAAAACAGGGCGGTTGAGCGTCTGATATAGGCGTTGGTCGGATATTCGCCGTCTTCGCAGATTTTCCACAGATAGGCGCAGCTGGAAAAATAGGCCGGCAGCACCATTACGCTGGTGATGCTGAGCATGGTGTTCCAGGCGTTGTTGGAAAAGTAGACGAGCAAAATCATCGCCTGCATCAGGGCGCTGGTGACCCACAGCGAAACCGAAGGCGCCTGATATTCGTTTTCTTTGGCAAACTCTTTGGGGAAAGTTCCGTTTTCCGCCGCCGCCTGCGGAATCTGGGCGGTGATCATGGTCCAGGCCAGCCAGCTGGTCAAAACCGAAATCAGCAGGCCGATGTTCATCAGCCAGGCGCCCGGACGGCCGATCGCCTTTTCCAAGATGCCGGCGGTGGACGGGTTGGGAACGGCTGCCAGTTCGGTCTGGCTCATGTAGCCGAAAGGCAAAAGCGAAAGCAGAATATAGATGCCGAGACAGCCGATGAAACCGAGCAGGGTGGCTCTGCCGACGGTTTGCGGGCTTTTGGCGTGTTTGGACATGACGACGGCGCCTTCAATGCCGATAAAAGCCCACAAAGTGACCAGCATGGTGCTTTTGATCTGGCTGCTGAGACCACCGAGAGATTTGGTGTTTTCGCCCCAGAAGTTAAAGTCGAAACGGTCAAAATGAAAAATGAACGCGATGATGACGATAAACAAAATCAGCGGCACGATTTTGGCGACGGTGCCGATGGTGTTGACCAGCGTTGCCTGTTTGATGCCGCGCAGTACCAGGAAATTGAAGCCCCAGATCAGAATTGAGCCGCCGATGATGGAAGCGAGGTTGTTGCCGCCGGCAAAATACGGCGGAAAGAAATAGTTGAGCGCATCCATGGTGATGACGGCGTAGCCGACGTTGCCGCAGATCTGGCAGAGCCAGTAGGACCAGCCGATGGTAAAGCCCACATAGGGGCCGAAGCCTTCACGGCTGTACATGTAGATGCCGGCGGTAAGATCCGGTTTGGCAACCGACAGGGTGCGGAAGGTGTTGGCGATGAAATAAACGCCGAATCCGGTAATTGCCCAGGACAGAAGGACGGCGCCGGCCGAAGCGCCGGCGGCCATGTTTTGCGGCAGGGAATAGATGCCGCCGCCGATCATTGAGCTGACGACGATTGCCGCCAGCGCCAGCACGCCGAGACCGCCGTTTGCGGGCGCCGGCGTTTCCGGAGCGGAAGGTTTGCTTTTATCAGTCATTGTTTCATCCTTTGATTAAATTGTTTTTTATTTGCGAAAGGAGGCGAAGCAATCGTTTTCAAAGGATTGTTCCGCCTCGCGTTCGGCATCGGCTTCTCAAAACAACCGAGGTTTGACGTCTCGGCTGTCTTCATCGAAGCCGATTATACCTTGGCCGGATCCGCATGTTCGAAATTGAGGAAGCCAAGGCATGTCAGGCAGTAGCCAAACTGCTGCGTGATGTTGATGTAGTTGTGGAAGAGCTGAAATTCGCTGTGTTTTTGCACGCCGCGGATTTCCAGCTCGTGGTTAAGCGAGCGGTTCAGCCACATTTCGCAATGTGTTTTGGCGATATCGTCGTCGATATAGGTGTCGAAATATTCGACATATTCGGCCGCCCAGCCGCCGATCAGTTCGCCTTTGGCGTCTTTGCCCCAACAGATGCCGACGCCGGTGGCGATGGCCTTGTGCTGGTCGCGGTTGGCGCCGTTGCCGGCCATGATCACTTCCAGTACCGCGCCGTGTTTGAACTGGTTGACCACTTTGTCGACCGGAACGATGTTGCCGAACAGTTCTTTCGGCAAAACGGAAGTGTAAGGAATAACGTTGAAGTTTTCGATTTTCGCCTGCATCAGCGCGGAATCGTAACAGAACGTTTCAAACGGCTGCGGGGGAATGCCCTCGTCGGCCTGTCCGGCACCGCCGGTCTGAAACGCCAATGTCGGGTAACGAACGCCTTCGGTCATAATGTTTCTCCTTTGAAAAAATGTTTTTTGCTTTTTACAGCCTATGAGGTAATCGGCGGCCCGCCGTTTTCAAGCGCGGCTTATACTAAAGATATAAAAACCAAACGGCGTCCTTTACCTTTGATTTTTCGTATATAAATAAAAAGACATCGGTAATTTCGGAGGAGAGGAAAAATTATGAAGATGCGATATTGCTTATTGATCGGGAGCGTGCTCGGCAGCCTGCTGGCGGGGACGGCTGACGTTCGGGCCGACAGCGGAGATCTGCCCCAGGGAGCGCAAAAACGGGTGGACGACGCCTACCGCCGGCGCAATTTTACGTTCAGCGATTTTGGCAGGGATTACGGTGAATTTAAAAACTATCTGAACAGGGAATACGGGTTTGACTATTCCTTTGACGTTTCCTATATGCCGCAGCGAGGGGCGCCGAACGGCCGCAAAACCGCCTATCAGACCTTGATTTCGCCGAGTTTTACCTGGACCGCGTTTAACAACGAGTACGGAACCGGCACGCTCAATTTCGCCTATACGGTTGCCCGTTACGGCGGTTCGCAGGCGGCAAGGATCGGCGGCAATATCGGCGCGGTGACGGAGATCAACGACTATGACGACAAATCCAACGCCTTTAACGAGCTGTATTACAGCTATCAGGCGGGCGGCAGCTGGAAATGGCTGACGGTGGCCGCCGGACAGTTTCCGCTTTCCAACTTTGACGGTACCGCTTACGATTCAAACCAGCAGGTGAACTTTATCAACTACGCCCTGTCGCAGAACGCCAGTTCGACTTATTCCACCGCCGGGGTCGGCGCCTATTTGCAGGCAACGCCCAATTCCGAATGGACGTTTGCCGTCGGTGCACAGGACGCCACCAATGTCGACGGCATCAGCGTGCGGTTCAACAACCTTAATGAAGAACATTACGCCACGTTCGGTTATATTGCCTACAGTCCGACGATCAAAGGGCTGGGGGCCGGGCAGTATTCTGTTTTGCTGTACAATCAGCCCTGGGTAGAGGAACAAAAACAGACCACCAACGGCTGGTCGGTCAATCTCAGCCAGGCGATCGGCGACAAACTGACGGTGTTCGGACGGGTCAACGGCGTTTCGGGCTCAACCGCCGAGATCAACCAGTCGTGGGTGCTCGGCATGGTTTACAATAATCCGCTGGACCGCAATCCGCTGGATCAGATCGGACTAGCTTTCGCCTATAACAAAATTGACGGGAAGGCGGTCGGCGAAGAGCTTTCCCATGACAGCGAGAAAGTGCTGGAAGCCTATTGGGCCTGGGGCATTTCCAAATGGATGACGATTACGCCCGACATTCAGTTTTACATTGATCCGGCGCTTAATCCGAAATCGGATTACGGCACCGTGTTCAGCCTGCGCGCCAGCTTCTTTTTCTGAACGGAAGACGGTATATGCCGAAAAGCCCCGTCGGAAACGGGGCCTTTTTTGTATAGCGAAAGTTCCGGCCGGGCCGGGCGGTATTTTGACGGCGCTTCAGATTTCCCGTACCGCGTTGAAACGGCGGACGACGGTGTTGTCGGCCGGAATGTCCGCCAGCAGCCGGTCGTCCGTTTTTTGCAACAGCATCTGAGCCGTATGGTTGCGCGGATCGCGGCCGTTGTATAAAATCTGCATCATCTTCTGCGCTTTGGGCAGGGGAATAATCTGGCGGCCGTTTTTTTCGGGTGTGATCAACTGTTGTCTTTCCAATTCAAGCTTGATGGCTTTTTCCGTTATTTCCCTGGTTTTGATGACGATGCCGGTCCGCTTTTGCAGGTTCCATTCGCCGTCGTTGTTGAAACTGCGGACTTTGCCGTTGCCGATATAGGTGGTGGCATGGTAGCGGCCGCCGCCGCGCGGAGTCATGACAATGTCGCCGATTTCCAGTTCGCGGACATTAATGCTGCCGGAGCGGATACAGTCGCCGAAGCCTTTTTGTTTCAGATGACTGACGAAGCGCCGGCATTCGACGGCGTTGAAACCTTCGCTGTCGTATTCGGGCAGGACGTTGTTGAGATCGCCGCAGACGTTGGCGTCTATCAAGGCGCGGTTGATGGCGGTGATGCAGTAGTTGTTGCGTCCGGAAAGACGGCCGTCGGGATAAACGATATCGAAAAAGTTGTTTTTGACGTATTTTGTTTTTTGTCCATTTTGGGTCGCTTTTTTCAGCGCTTTAAGGTGCTTTGAGGTCGCTTCGAGAAATTCGTTGACGAACCATTCCGCCCGGCCGGCGATTTCGCCGTCAACGTCGATTTCAATCATCCGGTTGTAGGCCAGAAGCGAAACGTCGCGTTTGCGCTGTGCCAAAGCGCTGCGTCTTTCGGCCACGTTGATTTTTTCTTTTCCGCCGCCGTTTCCTTCCGCTCTCACCTGTCCGCTGAGCGTCGCCGGCGATGAGGCGACGGCCCCCATGACCGAAAGGCCGAACAGGTAGCGGCGGATTTTATAGACGGCTTTGCGCATTCTGATTTTTAAAATTTTTAATGTTTTTTTCTTTTCCGGGGACATCTTTTCGCTTCATTCCGAGTTTGATTCTTATTTTTGTACAAATATAACTTTTTTCAGGACAAAAGTCACGAAAAAAGTGATCACAGCGTCATTTTTTTTGCTTTACATTTTAGCCGATTTAAAGGTAAATAGAGAAAGCTGAAAAACAAGATGTTGAAGATACAAAATGGCTGATAATTTTTTTAAGACAACTCTGGCGCTGGCCGCGCTTTTATCCTGCGCCGCCTGTCAGAGCGGACAAGCCGTCCGGCCGGCGATCGTGCCGGGCGTGGAGGTCAGAATGCCCGAAAACAAAACCGCAAAGCCCGAGCCCCGGCCGGTCAAACAGCCGCTGAAGGTGATCGGGGAAGTGGAGCCCGTTTATTTTTTGCCGATGAAATCTCCTTTTTTGTCGCGGATCGACACCGGAGCGGAAACTTCTTCGGTCGACGCCGATCATGTCGTTTCGTTTGAGCGCGACGGCGAAAAATGGGTGGCGTTTAATCTGGTGAACCGCGAAACCGGCGAAAAACACCGTTTTGAGAAGAAAATCAAACGGCAGCCGACGGTCAAGCGCATCAACGGCAGCGAAGAGCGCGTGGTGGTGATGATGGACGTCAGAATGGGCGAGGAAATCGTCAAGGCGGAATTTTCTCTGGCCGCCCGCGACCGTTTCAACTATCAGGGGCTGATCGGCCGCAATATCCTGACCGGCCGTTTTGTCGTCGACACCTCGCTTGCCAACGCGCTGCGTTAGATAAAATTTACCAACAGAGGCATCCATGCTGAAAAAACTGAAATCCGTAAGAGCCTTTTTAACTCTCGGTTTGCTGCTGTCGCTGGCGTTTGCCGGTTACAGCGCTTATTACAAGACAAAATACTGGGGTTTTAACTTCACCCCGCGCAAAACGACCGACGTATGGACGGTCGAGGAACATGTCAGTTTTGTGCCGAACGGCGAAAACATCCGCATTTCGATGGCGCGGCCGCTGTCTACCGCCGGTTTCAAAATTTTAGACGAAGACATCGTCGCGCCGAAGTACAAGATCGAAAAGAAAACGGATCGGATAGAGCTGACTTCCAAGCCGCGGCACAAGCTGCAGGACATTTATTACCGGGTGCTTTTGTATGACAACGTCGACAGCCGCGGCAAAACGAAGGCGGAAAAACCGGGAAAGCCGCAAAAGCCGATTATGGACGAACAGACGGCCGTTTTGGCCCGCCAGCTGCTGGAAATGTCCGGGCAGCAGTCCGGTGACGGGATTCAGCAGGTGATTGCCCTGTTTAACCAAAACCCGCCGGACGAAACGGTGCAGTCTTTCGTGCCCGCGCCGAGAACCGCCAAGGCCACCGCGCAGGCGGTGATTGACCTTCTGGCGCTAAAGGATGTTCCGGCGCGAATGGCGCGCGGCATCAAACTGTCGGAAGGCAAAAAAACGCTGGTGCCGGACGTGATGCTTGAGGCTTATGTCGACGGAATGTGGAAGATTTATAACCTGGAGAGCGGCAAAAAGGGACTGCCGAGCGACTTTATCGTTTTCCAGCGCGGCAATCAGTCGCTGGTTGACGTGGAAGGCGGCTCTGATTCCACAACCAAGTTTTCGGTGATGAAATCGATCCGTTCGTCGTTCCGCATGGCCGGTCACCGGGCCGAGCTTTCGCACAGCAAAAGCTGGTTTGACTATTCGATTTACAATCTGCCGCTCAATGAACAGAACACGCTGAAGTGGCTGATGATTTTTCCGCTGGCCATTCTGGTGGTGGTGCTGATGCGCAATGTGGTCGGCATTCAGACGATGGGAACCTTTACCCCGATGCTGATTGCCATGTCGCTGGTCAAGACCGGTTTTTGGCCGGGGCTGATCTGCTTTTCGGTTATCCTCGGCGTCGGGCTGCTGATCCGGGCGGGGCTGTCAAAGCTTAATCTGCTTCTGGTGCCGCGGATTTCGGCGGTCGTCATTTTCGTAATTCTGATCATGCAGGCGCTGGCAATCGTCGGTTATCAGTGGAAATGGGAAATCGCCTCGTCGGCACTGTTCTTCCCGATCATCATCATGGCCTGGATTATTGAACGCGCCTCGATTACCTGGGAAGAGGACGGTGCGGCAAATGCGACCAAGGAAATCATATACAGCGTGCTGGTGGCGGTGATTACCTATTTTGTGATCGTCAACGAGGACATTCGGCACATCATGTTTGCCTTTAACGAGTTCAATCTGGTCATTTTGTTTGTGGTTATGCTGCTCGGAACCTATACCGGATACCGCCTGACCGAACTGACCAGGTTTGCCCCGCTGGCGAAAAAGGACGGGAAACATGTTTGATTTTCTGAAACGTTTTGCCACGCCCGCGCAGCTGAGGGAGGCCGGAGTGCTGGGCATGAACCGCCGCAATTATGAGATTATTGCCAAAAGCAACGACCGCCGCCTTTATCCGCTGGTGGACGACAAGGTACAGACCAAAAAGCTGGCGGCCGGCGTCGGCATCAATACGCCGCATCTGATCGGCGTGATCGACGTGCAAAACGAGGTGGACAATTTTTTGTCGCTGGTCGAGGGCTATAACGAATTCGTCATCAAGCCGGCGCACGGCAGCGGCGGCAAAGGTGTGCTGGTGGTTAAAAGCTATGATGCCGAGCGTTTTGTTACCGCTTCGGAAAAGGTTCTGACTTATAACGAAGTGTATCAGCATATTTCCAACATCTTGAGCGGGCTTTATTCCCTCGGCGGCAAGTATGACGTAGCGGTGCTTGAGGAAATGGTGCATTTCTCCAACCAGTTTCAGGATTTCAGCTATCAGGGGATTCCCGACGTGCGGGTGATCGTTTATCAGGGCTTTCCGGCTCTGTCGATGATGAGGCTGGCAACCAAAGAGTCCGGCGGCCGCGCCAATCTGCACCAGGGGGCGGTGGGCGTCGGTATCGACGTCAGAACCGGGCATGCGGTGGCGGCGGTTTCCCATGACCGGCCGATCCGTTATCATCCCGATACCGGCGCCGACCTGATGGAACTGCAGGTGCCGTTTTGGCGTGAACATCTGGAAATTGCCGCCAAAGGATATGAAATGACCGGTCTCGGCTATCTGGGGGCGGACATTGTGTTGGACAAGTACCGGGGGCCGATGATGCTGGAGCTGAATGCGCGGCCGGGGCTGGCAATTCAAATCGCCAACGGACGGGGAATGCGCGATTTGCTGAAAAAAATCCGCAAGCATTATCCCCGCGGGCTGAACTATGCCGAGCGTGTGGATTTTGTTTTAAAACAGCCGCTTGCTATCGAATGATCCGATCCCTATATATGTAACAGATGACAAATTTAAGGAGAATTTAAGATGGCAAAACTGCTGAAGAACGCCGAAACCGCCAGGCTCGGCAAGGCCGAAACCAAAGGGTTGAAATCCGCCGACACCAAAAAACTGACCAAAAGCCCGGCGAGGGCCAAGAAAGAAAAGGCAAAATATCAGGTTAAAGACGCGGAGAACGCGTTGCTGCTTAAACTGAAAAACGGCGACGTGGTGATTGAGATGTTTTCCGACGATGCGCCGAACCATGTGGCGCGGATCAAGGAACTGGTGCGCGCGGGATTTTACAACGGGTTGAAATTTCATCGCGTGATCGACGGTTTTATGGCGCAGACCGGTTGTCCTTTCGGCACCGGGACCGGCGGCAGCGGCAAAAAACTGAAAGCCGAATTTAACCGTCGGCCTCATCTGCGCGGCACGGTTTCGATGGCTCGCGCGATGGATCCGGATTCCGCCGACAGTCAGTTTTTTATTTGTTTTGCCGAAGCGCCGTGGCTCAACGGACAGTATACGGTTTGGGGAGAAGTGGTTTCCGGCATGGAATATGTGGATATGATCAAGCGCGGAACGGGGGGCAACGGCATGGTGTCGCAGCCTGACGAAATCGTTTCGGTCGCCGTGATTGCGGACCTTTGACCAACTGGGCGCTTAAGTAATAACAAAGGGCGGATTTCTCCGTCCTTTGCTTTTAGGCTCAAGATTTTTTCACATAGAAAAGTATCTTGATTTTTCTGATTATAAGCATAATTCTTATTATCATTGTAGTTCCTTATAAAAATATAAGGAGCAGGCCTAAAATCTATTTTAACTTGACTGGCAAGCAAAAATAGGTTATCCTAACCTCATAAAGAAGTTAAGATTAAGGCTTAGCTCCTTTGGTTAGGTAAATTGTCCGTTGTTCCAGCAACGGACTTTTCTTTTATAAGACAAAAGTAATACTGTGTCAAGCCTTGCGCCCATTGGGGTTCAGGGCTTTTTTTATGGAGTTTTTTTCTCATGGATTTAAGCAGAATGTACAGAATTGCCGAAACCGGAGACGTCAACGATCCGACGCCGGTAGACAATGTTTTGCGGATGGTGGAAGAGCGGCAGAGGCAGCAGCAACAGGCGCGTCCGCAAAGCGCATGGGGACGTTTCAAAAACTTTGCCGGTTCAAACGCAGGACGTACGCTTTGGGGCGGCCTCGGTGCAGGTTTGGGTGTTGCCCTGACCGGCGGTAACTTGCAGGATGCGCTCGGATACGGGGTTATCGGCGCCGGCAATACGGTCGGTATATTAAACCAAAACCGGCAATATGCCGATCGGTTGGCCTTAAAGCAGCAGGAACGTTGCCCGACAATAACCTACGCCCCGCAGGATAAATTTATCGACTTTGTCGATAGTCTGCGTGAAGATTATTCGGAATACCGCCTGCGTTGTATCGACAATCAGGGAACGGATAGAAAAACAGGTAAAAATAGACCGGATTATTTTGGAAAACAATAGACAAAAGGCAAAATAAGGACTCGGTATTTATTCTAGTCTTGTTCTGTAATTTCCATTCTGGCTAGGTTTGCTAACTGTTTGATTCTGTGTGCGTGTGTTTTGCATAAAAAAGTCAGAATAAAAGGGCTTGCAATTTCTCGCAAACCCTTGGTTTTCCTTGGCAGGGGCAGTAAGATTCGAACTCACGACCCTCGGTTTTGGAGACCGATGCTCTACCAACTGAGCTATACCCCTATGTGACAGTCATTTATAACTGCGTTTCCTTTCATACACAACAATCGGAAATAAATCAAGTGTTTTTTTGTATTTTTGTCAGCGATGGGGATTTTACCGGCGGCGAAGGAGAACAGGGGCGTTTGGCGTCAGCGATGGGGATTTTGCCGGCAGCAAAGGAGAACAGGGGCGTTTGGCGTCAGTATGCTTTTATCTTGTCTTGCGGAGAGTTTGGCGGTATACTAATATTGGTGGATTGAGAAATGATAAAATGTTGATGGGTTGAGAAACGATAAAACAAAATGGCGATTGAAAAAAGAAAAAAGGGAAAACATACGGCCGATTATGTTTCAACGGTTATCGGCTTGTTTTGGTTGACGCTTGTCTGCGGTGCGGCCGGGTTTGTTTTTTACGTAAATATAAAACGGGCATGGTATTTCGGCGGGTATTGGCACTGGCCGGATTGGGCGTTGGCGGCGTTTTTGGTTATTGCCGCATTGTTTAATGTTGTGCGGATTTGCCGGGAGGGGAAAGGTGACGAAAAAGACTGAACGGCCGCGGATGACGGTGCGGCGGTCGTTGCGGGCGGACGGTTTCGGCGGCAGCGGCGGATGAGCCGGCAAACGGGGAAGCTTTCGTCCGGCCGAAAGCGCGGGGACTTTTTGAAAAAAGGTGTTGCAATCTTTTAAGTAATAGTTTATGTTGCTGAAAAATCAGGCAGTATTCGTCGGTTGCCGGGTTTCCCGGAGGAACGGACCGGAACGGCTCAAGCGGCGTTCTGTCTTCTCATGAGATAAACAACAGTTTTAAATGATTGGATGAAGTTGATGGCAAAAGTTAGTCCGGTTCTGTTTTTCAGACAGGTAAAACAGGAAGTTAAGAAAGTTACGTGGCCGACCAGGAAAGAAGTGGTTCAAACTTCGATCATGGTGTTGATTCTGGTGGCGATCGCCGCTGCCTTTTTCTTCTGCGTCGACCAGGTGTTCGGCTTTATCGTTAAATTGATTTTTGGTTAGGAGAAAGTTGGCAATGGCTGCTCATTGGTACGTTGTACACGTTTATTCCGGTTCGGAAAAAAAGGTTGCCGAATCGCTGCGCGAACAGGCGGTTCTGAAAAACATGGAAGATAAAATTCTGGAAGTGATGGTTCCGACCGAAAATATCGTTGAAATCAAAAAAGGCTCCAGAGTCAATTCCGAACGCAAGTTCTTTCCCGGTTACGTACTGGTGAAAATGGAAATGTCGGACGACAGTTGGCACGTTGTTAAAAACACGCCGCGGGTGACCGGTTTTCTCGGTGCGCGCAACAAGCCGCAGGCGATTTCCGATGCCGAGGCCAATCGTATCATCAGGCAGATTGAAGAAGGCGTTGAGCGGCCGCAAACGGTGGTCAATTTCGAGATCGGCGAGCAGGTTCGCGTCTGCGACGGACCGTTCGCTTCGTTTATCGGCTTGGTTGAAGACGTTGACGCCGAAAAGTCGCGGCTGAAGCTTTCGGTTTCGATTTTCGGGCGTTCAACTCCGGTCGAACTGGAATTTAATCAGGTTGAAAAAGTCAGCTGAAAAGAATATGTTAAGAGCCGCCTGAAAGGCGGCTTTCTTATGCCGCGGAAACCAAAAAAGAGGCCTGCGGCGCCGTCGGCGTATTCCGGCGGAGAGAAAACGAAAGGCGGAATTTGTTTTTGCCGCGGATGAAAGATGAAGGGTAAACAGCGGGAGAATCGTTATGTTGAGGTCTTTTTTTAACGAATTTAAAAAATTTGCCATGCGCGGCAACGTGATAGACATGGCTGTCGGTATCATTATCGGCGCCGCTTTCGGCAAGATTGTCGACTCGCTGGTCAAAGACATTATCATGCCGCCGATCGGGCTTCTGATCGGCAGTATGGATTTTTCCAACCTGTTTTTCGTGTTGAAAGACGTGCCGGGGCATCACGGCGCTTACGCCTCGCTGGCGCAGGCGGCTCAGGCCGGTGCCACTACGCTGAACGTCGGCAATTTTCTGAATGCGGTTATCAGTTTTACCATTATCGCTTTTGCCGTGTTTTTGCTGATTAAAGGCATCAACAAAGTTCAGAGCACGCTGGACAGCAAGGAAGAAGCGGCGTCGCCGACGACCAGGGAATGCCCTTATTGCTGCGAGCAGATTCCGTTGGCGGCGATTCGCTGTCCGCATTGCACTTCGGAACTGGAAGTTGTGCCGTCGGCGAAGAAAAGAGGGCGAAAGCCCCTGTCGGCGGAAGCCCCGGCGCCGGTCGCGGGTGCGCCGGCGGCAAAAAAGAGGGGGAGAAAGCCCAAGACCCGGTCGGAGGCCTGAGCTTATCGGATCAGGGCAAGACGCATAACCGTTGAAAAAGCGCCGCGTCCCGGCCGGTGGTTCTTCGTATGCGGGTGGAAACCTGATGTGCCGGCAAATGTCTTAAAGGCGTATGATGATCTGACAGGGCGAAGATTGCTTGGTTCACCGTAAACGGGTAAAAATCCGTTGTTAATTGACTTTGCCCCGCGTTTTTTTTTCAGTTGATTTCGGATAGGCTTTGTAATTTTTTTGAGTATTTTTTCTGTTGTGTCTGCATGTATCCTCGATGTGCATTTCCCCCACCGTTCATATATGGCTGAACTGCTTTTGCCTTTGAGATAGTCCATGACCGAACTTGCTGAAAATTCAGGCGGTATCTCTGTTAACATATGAACATGGTCAGGACAAAACTCTGTTTCTATTACGCCTATTTCTTTCCATCTGCTAAAGTATGCCCTGTTTCCGGATGACGTCTCCGTAAAAGGCTTGTCTGTGATATTTTGGCGCAAAGATGACATGGTATTTTGGGGTTTTATGTCGTGTGTGCCATTGTATGTGCGTTCATAAAAAACTTCTTTGCTTTTGTTGGACTTTTGCCGGACCGTTTAACTTATTTTGGCAAAGGAGCTTTTTATCCGTAAAGCTTTAAGCATTTTGAAACTGCCGGCTCGGTCGGGGGCTTGTTACAAAAAACGCCGCGGTCGAAAAGACGGCGGCGTTTTTGCTTAAAAGCGGGGCGGTTTACAAATTGCCGGTCAGCTGCATGGCGGCGGCATTGTATTCCGCATGGGCGAAACGGTTCAGTATTTCCGTTTGCGTCGAGCCCGGGGAGATGTACATCACGGTTCCCTGAAATTTTGCGATAATGGTTTTTCCGCGCAGGGAAAGCGCTGCCAGCGAAGAGGCGAAGATGTTGAGGGTTTCCCCTTCGGCAACGCAGTAAGTTATTTTCTCCGTTTTCATACCAAAAAGATTTTAAAGTTAGCAAAAATAATTCAACCGTACGGTCAGAATATGCCGGAAGGCGTTTTTTGTCAACCGTGATTGTAAATTCGTAACGAATGATTTTTTTGTTATAAAAGAAAAATTTTGTTTGCCGCCGGGCGGTCTTTTTTGTATCTTTTCGTTGTATACTAAATGGAGCGACTATGGTTAAACTATCCGTGCTGGTGACGTTCTGCAACCAGCGGCAATACATAAAACGCGCTTTGGACAGTATTCTGGCGCAAAAAACGAATTTTGACTTTGAAGTTCTCATCGGGCTTGACGGCGTTTACGACGGCAGCGAGGAAATCATCCGCGAATATACGGATAAACATGATTTTATCCGGCTTTATAAAATGTCTTTCGCCGGCATGGACACGATCGGCATAGAAAAGGCTTCGCTTAACCGCAAGTCGCTGCTGGAAAAGGCGGAAGGGGAGTTCTTTTCCGTTTTGGACGGCGACGATTTTTACGGCGACGACCGGAAGTTTCAGAAGCAGATGGATGTTTTGTCCGAGCATCCTGAGTGCATCGGCTGCGGGTGCGGGCATGTTTTTTATACCAACGAACGGGTGATGAAAGAGGCCCGCATTTGCGAAGAGACGGAATTTTTTACTCCCGAGAGGTATATACGGTCGGGACGTTATATCCATAACGGTTCGATTATTTTCCGCAATATCTTTTATTTTGGTTTTCCGCATGATTTCCCTCACAATTTTGTCAATGATACGACGCTGACGATGTATATGATGAAATTCGGCCGGCTGGCCTGTCTGCCGGAAACGATGTATATGTACCAGATGAGCGAAGACGGAATTTATCAGGGCGAAAGCCTGCCGGTCAAAGACCTTTACGGTGCGCTCGGCGGGGAAATGAACCTGCGTTATCTGCCGGAATACAGGGAAGCGCTGCTGAAGAAATATGATGCCCTTTTTTACCGGGTTTACCGCAATCGCAAAAAGTATGACGGCCGACAGTTGGCAGCTGTCCGTAATTTTGCCGCCCGTAACGGCTGCCGTTTTGTGCAGGCGATCCTTGAATATACCGGGGGGGGGTATATTGGAAGGGGCTTTGCACGTCTGAAATGCAGGTATATGCTGAAGCATAAAAACTTCGGCAAAAAAGTGAAAAAACGCAAAATCGCCTGCTGGACCGGATTTCCCAATTTCGGCGACATGTTTAACCTGTACGTTGCCCGTTATGTTTTCCGCTGGTGCGTTGTACCCGGCTGGAAAGAGGCGGACCTGTGGTGCGTGGGCAGCCTTTTGTCGCGGTTGTTTGAAGTCAGGCACGAGAACGGAAAGACGCTTGACGTTATGGGAACGGGCATGCAAAGAGAAGTCAGAATGCCGGAAGATTTTGCCGCCAGGGTGCGCGTACACGCCTTGAGAGGAAAACTGTCGCTGGAAAAGTTAAAAGAGCTGATTCCGGTTAAAAAGAGCGTGGTGCTGGCCGATCCGGCGGTGCTGCTGCGAAAGATGGTTGACAAAAGCCGGGTGCTTCCGGGCGGCCGGGTCGGCGTGATTCCGCATTATTATGACAGGAATTCCGAATATCTGAACAATATTAAAGCGTCCGGGATCAAAATCATCCGGGTGGAAGACACGCCGATACAGGTTGCGCGGGATATGCTGTCGTGCAAATGCATTTTGTCGTCTTCGCTGCACGGGCTGATCTTTGCCGATGCGCTCGGCATTCCCAACCGGCGGATCGTGCTGTCGGACGAAATTATCGGCGGTGATCTGAAATTTGACGACTACTATTCCGTTTATTACGAAAATCCCGAAGAAGCGCCGGAAACGATAGATTTGCGCAAAACGACGGTTACCGATGAAACGATTGACGACATTATCAAAAACTATGTCAACGTCGAACGCAAAATGGATGAACAGTGCCGGGCGCTGCTGAAAATAAAAATAAATTAAAGCAAAGCAAAAAATGCTTGCAAATTGAATCGTTTGTGATATACAGATGACGAACCTGCGGCCGGAAGTTTCGGCGGCAGGGTTCGTTTGTTTATCACAATTTGTGGGAGATTAGCCATAATCTTACCACAAACCCTAAAGTGAGGTATTGAAATGGCTGTAAAATCTAAAAAGAAAATTTTAGGATTGATCAAGCTGCAAATCCCCGCGGGAAAGGCCAACCCTTCTCCTCCGGTCGGTCCGGCTCTGGGCCAGAAAGGCTTGAACATTATGGAATTCTGCAAGGCGTTTAACGCGGCGACCCAGAAGATGGAACCGGGCATTCCGGTGCCGGTCGTCATCACCGCTTACGAAGACAAGTCCTTCACCTTCATCACCAAGCTGCCGCCGGTAGCCTACTACATCAAGCAGGCCGCCAAGATCAAGTCCGCTTCAAAAGAGCCGGGCAAAGTCGTTGCCGGTCAGATTACGATGGCTCAGGTCAAGGAAATTGCCGAAGCCAAAATGCCGGATCTGAACTGTTCGACGGTCGAAGCCGCCATGAACATGGTTAAAGGTCAGGCCGTATCTATGGGCGTAAAGGTTGTGGAGTAAGACAATGGCAGGAAAAAGAATCGAAAATGCATACAAAACCATTGACAAGTCTAAGCTGTATTCGCTGAAAGATGCCGTCAAGCTGGTAAAGGAAAATGCAAATGCCAAATTCGACGAAACCGTTGATCTGGCAATCAATCTTGGCGTTGATCCGAAATATGCCGACCAGATGGTTCGCGGCGTCTGCTCGCTGCCCAACGGTACCGGCAAAACCGTACGCGTCGCCGTTTTGGCTCAGGGCGAAAAAGCCGATGAGGCCAAAGCCGCCGGTGCCGATATCGTCGGTGCCGAAAACCTGATCGACTCGATCCTGGCAGGCAAAATCGAATTTGACCGCTGCATTGCCACTCCCGATATGATGGGGCTGGCCGGCCGCGTAGCCCGCGTGCTCGGTCCGAAAGGCCTGATGCCGAACCCGAAACTGGGTACGGTTACCATGGATGTTGCCGGGGCGGTTAAGAAAGCCAAAGCCGGTGAAGTTCAGTATCGTGCCGAGAAGACCGGTATCGTTCATGCCGGCGTGGGCAAAGTCAGCTTCAGCGAAGAAGCGATTTACGAAAACGCCAAGGCTCTGATCGACGCCGTCATCAAAGCCAAGCCGTCGGGCGCCAAAGGAACTTATCTGAAAAAGATTTCGATCAGTTCCACCATGGGTGCCGGCGTGCATGTAGATCTTGCGAATCTGTAAGGTTTGCCGACAATTGAAAACCTGCGTTGAAAAACGCAGGTTTTTTTTATGAAAATAAGCCGTTTCCGCTGTCGGTCTGCCGCAAACGGCGTATCGGCCGGAAAAAGGCCGGCCGGCGAAACAAAAGACGTTTTTGTCGATGAAAAAAGGAAAATTATGCTTGACATTTAATGCGTAAGAGTTTATCAAGCAGTCCTGAGAAAGGCGCGGAAAGCGCCGTTCTGCCTGTCCAAGACCGTAGGCGGTCCGTAACGGCGGCGTGTTCAATTTGCTGCCGGGCCTTAATTTCCTACGCAGACGGAGTAATAAGATTTTATAATCGTTTTTTTCTCCCGGACAGATTAACCTCGCCGCCGCGGTTTGCCGCGGAAGGGCGAAATTGTAAAATATGACATCTTGGATTTATAAGATGTTTTGTTGGAGATAGAAAAGTGAATCGTGACGAAAAAGCACAATTACTGAATGAACTCAAGCAGTTGTTTGAAGATTCCGAAGTTGTGGTCATTTCCCACTACAAAGGGCTGACCGTAGCCGAAGTTTCCGAACTGAGAAACAACATCCGCAAAGCCGGTGCCGGGTTCAAGGTAACGAAAAACCGCATCACTCGTCTGGCTCTGAAAGACACCAAGTTTGCCGATCTGGCAGATCAGTTTACCGGTCCGACCGCAATTGCTTTTGCGAATGACCCGATCTCTGCCTGCAAGGCTTGTGTCGAATTTGCAAAAGGTAACGAAAAACTGGTTATCGTCGGCGGCGCAATGGGAACGGGCGTTCTCTCCGTTGACGAAATCAAGCGTCTGGCAAGCATTCCGTCGGTTGACGAGCTGCGCGCCAAGATTATCGGTCTGCTGCAGGCTCCGGCCGCTCAGCTGGCCCGGGTTACCAAAGCTTACTCGGAAAAAGACATGGCAGCCTAAGCTGTCGCTTGTTTGTGGTTTTTAACTTTAAAAGATTTAATTTTATTTATGGAGAAAAAAAATGGCCGATTTAGCCAAATTAGTCGATGAATTGTCAGCCCTGACCGTTATGGAAGCCGCTGATCTTTCCAAAATGCTGGAAGAAAAATGGGGCGTTTCCGCCGCTGCTGCCTTAGCGGTAGCCGACGGTGGTGCCGCTGCTGCCGCCGAAGAAGAAAAAGACGAGTTCGAAATCGTTCTGGTGGCTGCCGGTGACAACAAGATCAACGTCATTAAAGAAATCAGAACCATTACCCAGCTCGGTCTGAAAGAAGCCAAGGATCTGGTAGACGGCGCTCCGAAGACGATTAAGGAAAGCGCTCCGAAGGCTGAAGCCGAAGAAATCAAGAAGAAACTTGAAGCTGCCGGCGCCAAGGTTGAATTGAAGTAATTTTTTTAATTCGATTGCCTTTTTGAAGACTCCCCGTTTTGGCGGGGAGTTTTTTGTTTTGCCGGACAAAAGCCGGTTGTCAAAAGCTGTGCAACCGTCAGACAGAAATTAGGAGCCGGCGTTTTGATGATGCGGACAGCCGCCGCCGAAAGTGATCGAACGGGCGCCGCCGGCCGAGTTGGCGGCAGAGCGGAAAGACGGGGGCAGTCTGTTGCCCGATGATATTTTGAACCGGGTATTGCGGCTTTATGCCGATGAAAGGCTGCCGGCGTCGGAAGTTTTACGGTATGTCTGATCATGTTTTTTTCGTTTTTCCGGACCAATTGATATTTCGTAAGCCTCACGGATTCCGGCGAATCTTTTTCTGTAGGCGGCTGTATGTATCCGGTTGTCGTTTCGGCGGCGGGCAAAGATGAAAAGGTCGGTATGCGAAAAGGAGGAAAAACAAAAAAACGGCTTTCCGGCAAACCGAAAAACCGTATTTTTTTTATTTCATCTCAACCTTGCGGGAAGAGAAAAAACAGCTCCCATTATGAAACAAAAAGCGACAAATCCCATTGCTGCGACAAGTCCCAGCAAAATTGAAAGAAATGCCGAGGTTTCTTCCGAAACCCATATTGTCAGGGATATGAAGACACATACCGAAACACTGCCGACAATTCTTTCCAGCAATTTTTTGCCTTTGAAGTTTCTGTCGTATTCCCATTTGTAATGCCAGAGAGCAAAAGTTGCCGTCATGATTATAAACGCGATACCGAGAGCATAAGTGATAATTTCCATAATATGTTTAATTTAATTTTTTAACTTGTTTTATGATAGTCCGAAACCGTTTTTTTGTCAAGATCCGCGTCGGCGCCGGCGGAAAGCGAAGCAGATGCGGCCGGAGGAGGGCTTTTTTGCGAAGCGGCCGGGAAGGACAGAAAAAGTTTGTCCGAAGCTGCATTTTTTGCTTGCCAGAAGCATAAATGTGAGTCATTATCCGCCGTGAATTTAAGCCGCGAATCGCGGCGATTGCATGCAATTATTTTACCGTCTCATCAAGAGGGGCCTGCTCCCCGAGGGTTTGGTGAGGTTTTTCGTTTTTAAAAAAGCATTTTTAACCTTCTGCGGTCGGGATTCAAGCGTAATTGATAGCATTGTCGCAGAATTATAACCATGAGGAATCACGCAAAATGAAAGAATCTTATACGAGCAAAAGACGTGTAAGAAAGAATTTCGGCAGAATCGACTCCGTGTCGGAAATGCCGAGTTTGATTGAAGTGCAGACCGGATCATACCGCGATTTCATCGAAAACAAAAATTGCGAATTCGGTTTGGAAGAAGTTTTCAAATCCATTTTCCCCATTAAAGACTTTTCCGGAACCGGCGAACTTGAGTTTGTCAAATACGAACTCGAAGAGCCGAAGTATGACGTTGACGAATGCATCAAACGCGACATGACCTATGCCGCGCCGGTCAAAGCCACGCTGCGTCTGGTTGTCTGGGATGTTGACGAGGCCACCGGTTCCCGTTCGATCCACGACATCAAGGAACAGGACGTTTATATGGGCGATATTCCGCTGATGACGGACAAAGGTACCTTTATCGTCAACGGTACCGAGCGTGTCGTCGTTTCGCAGATGCACCGTTCGCCGGGCGTTTTCTTTGACAACGACAAAGGCAAAACGGTTGCTTCCGGCAAATATCTGTTTGCTGCCCGGGTTATTCCGTACCGCGGTTCGTGGCTGGATTTTGAATTTGATGCCAAAGATCTGCTTTATGCCCGTATTGACCGTCGCCGCAAACTGCCGGTTACTTCGATCCTTTATTCCCTTTATTCCAAGGAAACCGAAGAAAAACTGAAAGAGCTGGCAAAAGAAGGAAAGAAGATCGACCGTTCCGAAATCAAAGGAATGGACAAGGAAGAAATCCTCAGCTATTTTTACGATGTTGATACCTATGTTGCCGACAAAAAAGGCTGGAAGAGCAAATTCGTGCCCGAACGTTTCCGCGGGGTTAAGTTTGCTTTTGATCTGATTGACGCCGAAAGCGGAAAAACGGTTTGGGAATCCGGCAAGAAGATTCCGGCTCGCGCCGCCCAGAAGCTGGTTGACGAAGGGTTGGAATTCTACCGCGTGGCCGAAGACCAGCTGCTCGGAAAATTCCTGGCTACTGCTCTGGTCGAGAAAAAGACCGGCGAAGTCGTCGCCGATGCCGGCGCCGAGATCAACCAGGAACTGCTGGACAAGATCAAAGAAGCCAAAATCAACGAAATCAAGGTTCTTTATATCGACAACGTCAATGTCGGGCCTTATATCCGCAACACTTTGGAAGTGGACAAGAACCACAGCCGGGAAGATGCCCTGCTTGACATCTATCGCGTTATGCGTCCGGGCGAACCGCCTACATACGAAACTGCCGACGCCCTGTTCAAATCGCTGTTCTTCGACAACGAGCGCTATGATCTGTCTTCGGTCGGCCGCGTAAAGATGAACACCGCGCTGGACATTCCGTTTGAAGAAGCACCGGATACTTATCGCACGCTGCGCAAAGACGATATCCTGCGCATTGTCAAACGTCTGGTCGAACTGCGTGACGGCCACGGCGAAGTCGACGATATCGACCACCTGGGCAACCGCCGCGTCCGCTCGGTCGGCGAACTGATGGAAAACCAGTACCGCATGGGCTTGTTGCGTATGGAAAGAGCCATCCGCGAAAGAATGAGTTCGGAAGTTTTGAACAATGTCAAGCCGCAGGATCTGGTCAACGCCAAGCCGATTGCTTCGGTGATCCGCGAGTTCTTCGGTTCTTCGCAATTGTCACAGTTTATGGATCAGAACAACCCGTTGTCGGAAATTACCCACAAGCGCCGTCTGTCGGCTTTGGGTCCCGGCGGTTTGTCCCGTGATCGCGCCGGTTTTGAAGTCCGCGACGTGCACCCGACCCACTACGGACGTATCTGCCCGATTGAAACGCCGGAAGGCCCGAACATCGGTCTGATTAACTCGCTGTCGACTTACGCCCGCATCAACAAATACGGCTTTATCGAATGCCCGTACCGCAAGATCGTTAACGGCAGGGTAACCGACGAAGTGGTTTATCTGTCGGCCGATCAGGAAGGCAAGTACATCATTGCGGAAGCCAACGCCGAAGTCCGCGACGACGGCACTTTCGTCAAAGATACCATTGCCTGCCGCAAAGCCGGCGAATTTGAATTCCATGCGCCGGAAGACATCAACTTCATCGACGTTTCGCCGAAACAGCTGGTGTCGGTTGCGACCGCGCTTATTCCGTTCCTGGAAAACGACGACGCTAACCGTGCTTTGATGGGATCGAACATGCAGCGTCAGGGCGTACCTCTGCTGCGTTCGGAAGCCCCGCTGGTCGGTACCGGTATGGAAGCCACCGTTGCCAAAGATTCCGGTGCAACGGTCGTCTGCAAGTATGACGGTGTGGTTGACGCGGTTGATGCCAACCGTATCGTGGTTCGTTCGATGAACAAAAATTCGGACGGCGTCGGCGTTGAAATTTACAAGCTGTCGAAGTTTCGTCGTTCCAACCAGAACACCTGCATCAACCAGGTGCCGCTGGTTAAGGTCGGCGACGTGGTCAAGGCCGGCGACATCATGGCCGACGGTCCGTGTACCGACATGGGCGAACTGGCTCTCGGCAAAAACATGCTGGTTGCCTTTATGCCGTGGAACGGTCTGAACTACGAAGACGCGATTTTGCTTTCCGAGCGTGTTTCCCGCGATGACGTTCTGACCTCGCTGCATATTGAGGAATTTGAAGTAATGGCTCGCGATACCAAGCTCGGCCAGGAAGAAATTACCCGCGACATTCCGAACGTGGGCGAAGAAGCGCTGCGAAACCTTGACGAAGCCGGTATCGTTTACATCGGCGCCGAAGTTAAGGCCGGCGACATTCTGGTCGGCAAGGTTACGCCGAAGGGCGAATCTCCGGTTACGCCGGAAGAAAAACTGCTGCGCGCCATTTTCGGCGAGAAAGCTTCCGACGTGCGCGATACTTCGCTGCGTGTTCAGCCGGGTATTGAAGGTATCGTCGTTGACGTTCATGTCTTCTCCCGCCGCGGCGTCGAAAAAGACGAACGTGCGCTGGCGATCGAACAGCAGGAAATTTCCCAGCTGGCAAAAGACCGCGACGACGAAATCGCGATTATCCGCAAAGTGTTTGACGCCCGCTTAAAGGAAATGCTGATCGGCCAGACGGTTATCGATGCGCCGAAGGGCATTGCCAAGAAGTCGGTTCTGACGGAAGAATCTTTTGCCGACGTTCCGTCTTCGCAGTGGCGTAAGATCGTGGTCAAAGACGAAGAAGTCATGGCACGGATCGAAGAATTCGCGGCGGCCTTTGATGCCCGTGTTGCCGGCGTGCAGAAGCACTTCGACGACAAGGTGGAAAAAGTTCAGCGCGGCGACGATCTCTTGCCCGGCGTTTTGAAGACGGTCAAAGTCTTTATTGCCACCAAGCGTAAGATGCAGACCGGTGATAAAATGGCCGGCCGCCACGGTAACAAAGGTACGGTTTCCCGCGTACTGCCGCTTGAGGATATGCCTTATACCGAAGACGGCACCCCGGTTGACATTGTACTGAACCCGTTGGGCGTGCCTTCCCGTATGAACGTCGGACAAATTCTCGAAACGCACCTCGGCTGGGCGGCCAAAGAACTCGGCAAGCAGTTGAACGAGATGTGCGAACAGTACAAACGCGGCGAAAAAACGCTGGAGGAACTGAATAACAAGCTGAAGGAAATCTACGGCGAGAAGCAGTATAAACGCGAGATTGCCGATCTGACGACGGAAGAAAAGGTCGAGATGATCAAAAACGTCAAAAACGGCATTCCGATGGCAACCCCGGTCTTTGACGGCGCGCATGAGGAAGACATCAACCGCATGCTGTCGATGGCGGGTCTGCCGACTTCCGGCCAGATTGATCTTTATGACGGCCGCACCGGCGAGAAATTTGACCGCAAGGTAACGGTCGGCATCATTTACATGATCAAGCTGCACCACATCGTCGACGAGAAGATGCACGCGCGTTCGGTCGGACCGTACTCTCTGGTTACTCAGCAGCCGCTCGGCGGTAAGGCTCAGTTCGGCGGACAACGTTTCGGCGAAATGGAAGTTTGGGCTCTGCAGGCATACGGCGCAGCCTACACTCTGCAGGAAATGATGACCGTCAAGTCCGATGACGTCAACGGCAGAACCAAGGTTTATGAAGCGATTGTCCGCGGCGAAGAAGGTTTTGAAGCCGGTGCGCCGGAATCCTTCAACGTTTTGGTTAAGGAAATCAAATCCCTGTGCCTGAACATCGAATTGCAGAACGAAGCCGTTTAGAATTGGAGATAAAAAATATGAATGAAATTATGAAATTTTTTGGTCAGCAGCCGGCCAACGGAGATTCTTTTGATGAAATCAAAATCTCCATTGCCTCTCCTGAGCAAATCCGTTCCTGGTCTTACGGCGAAGTCAAAAAGCCCGAGACCATCAACTATCGTACTTTCAAACCGGAAAGAGACGGCTTGTTCTGTGCCCGCATTTTCGGACCGGTCAAAGATTACGAATGTTTGTGCGGCAAATACAAGAGAATGAAATACCGCGGCATCGTCTGCGAAAAGTGCGGTGTGGAAGTTACCCTCTCCAGCGTTCGCCGCGAGAGAATGGGACATATCGAACTGGCCGCGCCGGTTGCCCACATCTGGTTTTTGAAGTCGCTGCCGAGCCGTATTTCGATGCTGACCGACATCAGCGTCAAGTCGCTTGAGCGCGTTCTCTACTTTGAAAGCTACATCGTGATCGAACCGGGACTGACCCCGCTTTCCATGTATGAAATGCTGTCGGAAGAGCAGTATCAGGAAGCGATTGACGAATACGGTGAAGATTCTTTCCGTGCCGGCATCGGTGCGGAAGCGATCAAGGAAATCCTTGCTTCGATCGATTTGGAAGCGGAAAGAAAAGCGATCCGCGCCGAACTGAAGGACAACGCTTCGGAAGCTAAACGCAAAAAGCTGGTTAAGCGCTTGAAGATTATTGAGGCGTTCCTGAACTCGAACACCAAGCCGGAATGGATGATCTTAGACGTGCTGCCGGTTATTCCGCCGGAACTGCGTCCGCTGGTTCCGCTTGACGGCGGCCGTTTTGCCACTTCCGACTTAAACGATTTGTACCGCCGCGTGATCAACCGCAACAACCGTTTGAAACGTTTGCTTGAACTGCATGCGCCGGACATTATCGTCCGCAACGAAAAACGCATGCTGCAGGAATCGGTTGACGCTCTGTTTGACAACGGCCGCCGTTCGCGTGCCATTACCGGTACCAACAAGCGTCCGCTGAAATCTTTGTCCGACATGCTGAAGGGTAAACAGGGACGTTTCCGTCAGAACCTGCTCGGCAAGCGCGTCGACTATTCCGGCCGTTCGGTTATTACCGTCGGTCCGGAACTGAGACTGCAGCAGTGCGGTCTGCCGAAGAAGATGGCGCTGGAACTGTTCAAGCCGTTCGTTTACGCCAAACTGGAACTGTACGGACATGCTACGACCATCAAAGCGGCTAAACGCATGGTTGAGAAAGAACGTCCGGAAGTTTGGGATATTCTGGAAGAAGTGATCCGCGAACATCCGGTTCTTTTGAACCGTGCGCCGACCCTGCACCGACTGGGCATTCAGGCTTTTGAGCCGGTTCTGGTCGAAGGTAAGGCCATCCACCTGCATCCGTTGGTATGTACCGCTTTTAACGCCGACTTCGACGGTGACCAAATGGCGGTTCACGTTCCGCTGTCGGTGGAAGCCCAGCTGGAAGCCCGCGTTCTGATGATGTCCACCAACAATATTCTGTCGCCGGCCTCGGGCAAGCCGATTATCGTGCCGACTCAGGATATGGTTCTGGGTATTTATTACCTGACCTATGATGCCGACGGTTTGAAAGGCGAAGGCTCGATTTTTGCCGATTATAACGAAGTGCTGCTGGCGTTGGATGCCAAAGCGGTTGATCTGCACAGCAAGATCAAGTGCCGCATCAGCTACATCGACGACAACGGTGAAGCCAAATACGGTCTGGTTGACACCACTCCGGGACGTTTGATGGTAGCGGAAATTCTGCCGCAGCACAAGGACGTTCCGTTCTCGCTTGTCAACCGACTGGTCAAAAAGAAGGAAATCGGCGAAATTATCGATATCATCTACCGCCACTGCGGACAGAAGGAAACGGTTATGTTCGTTGACCGTCTGATGTCGCTCGGTTTCCAGAACGCCTGCAAGGCCGGCATTTCGTTCGGCAAGGACGACCTTATCGTGCCGGAAGCCAAGAAGGAACTGGTTGCCGAGACCGAAAAACAGGTTAAGGAATTTGAACAGCAGTACCAGAACGGTCTGATTACCAAGGGCGAAAAGTACAACAAGGTTATCGATATCTGGGCAGCCTGTACCGACAAAGTGGCCGACGAAATGATGAAAAACATTTCCAAGACCGAAAACGGCTATATCAACTCGGTTTACATGATGGCTCACTCCGGCGCCCGCGGTTCTGCCGCGCAGATGCGTCAGGTTGCCGGTATGCGCGGTTTGATGGCGAAACCTTCGGGCGAAATTATCGAACAGCCGATTATCTCCAACTTTAAAGAAGGTCTGACGGTGCTTGAGTACTTCAACTCCACCCACGGTGCCCGTAAAGGTCTGGCCGATACCGCTCTGAAGACCGCAAACTCCGGTTATCTGACCCGTCGTCTGGTAGACGTTGCTCAGGATGTGGTTGTTACCGAACAGGATTGCGGTACCGAACGCGGCATTATCGTTCGTCCGGTCGTTGACGGCGGCAATGTCATCGTTTCCATCGGCGAGCGTATTCTCGGCCGTACCATTCAGGAAGATATCGTTCATCCGGAAACCGGTGAAGTGCTGGTTAAGAAGGGCAAGCTGATTACCGAAGACGACGTTGACGTGGTTGAAAAAGCCGGCGTCGAACAGGTTAAGATCCGTTCGGTTCTGACCTGCGAATGCAAAAACGGCGTCTGCGCCGCCTGCTACGGACGCGATCTGGCCCGCGGTACGCCGGTCAATATCGGTGAAGCGGTCGGTGTTATTGCCGCTCAGTCGATCGGTGAACCGGGTACCCAGCTGACGATGAGAACCTTCCACATCGGCGGTGCGGCCTCCAAATCGGCCGAACAGTCGACGGTCGAAGTACCGTTTGCCGGTGTTCTGAAACTTGAAAACAACCATACGGTTACCAACTCCGAAGGCCATATGATCGTATTGTCGCGCAACTGCGAAATTGTGATCGTTGACGGCAGCGAACGGGAAAAATCCCGCCACAAAGTTCCTTACGGCACCAAGATTCTGGTAGCCGAAGGCGCCAAGGTCAAGAAAGGTCAGAAGGTTGCCGAATGGGATCCGTTTACGATTCCGGTCATTACCGAAAAAGCCGGCCGTGTCGAATGGGTTGACCTGATCAACAACATTTCGCTTGAAGAACGCGTCGACGAAACCACCGGCGTGGTTGACAACGTTGTTATCGACTGGCATTCGGGCGCCAATTCCGCCAGCCTTAAACCGGGCATTATGCTGAAGGACGAAAAGGGCAATCCGATCCTGTTCGACAACGGCAAGGAAGTCCGCTATTATCTGTCGGTCGGCGCCATTCTGACGGTGGAAAACGGTGCGGAAGTCAAAGTCGGCGACGTAGTTGCGAGAATTCCGCGGGAAAGCTCCAAGACCAAGGATATTACCGGTGGTCTGCCGCGCGTGGCCGAATTGTTCGAAGCCCGTCATCCGAAGGATCAGGCAATCATTTCCGATATTGACGGTGTGGTCGAATTCGGCAAAGACTATAAGGCCAAACAGCGGATTACCGTGGTTCCGGCCAAAGGCGAGGCGATCGAGTACCTGATTCCGAAGGGCCGTCATCTGGTGGTTCAGGAAGGCGATGTGGTCAAGAAAGGCGACATGCTGGTTGAAGGTACGCCGGCGCCGCACGATATTCTGCGCGTTCTGGGCGTTGAAAAGCTGGCCGAATATCTGGTCAAGGAAGTTCAGGACGTTTACCGTCTGCAAGGCGTGAAGATCAACGACAAGCATATTGAAGTGATCGTTTCGCAGATGCTGCGCAAGGTTGAGATCCGCGTTCCGAACGATACCACGTTCCTCGTCGGCGAGCAGGTTGACCGTGACGTCTTTGAGGCGGAAAACGAGAAGACGATTGCCGAAGGCGGTGTTCCGGCCGAGGCGGATCCGGTTCTGCTCGGTATCACCAAGGCTTCGCTGCAGACCAAGTCGTTCATTTCGGCGGCTTCCTTCCAGGAAACCACCCGTGTTCTGACCGAAGCGGCAGTTGAAGGCAAGGTCGATCATCTGACCGGCCTGAAGGAAAACGTTATCGTCGGCCGTTTGATTCCGGCCGGTACCGGTACCGTGCTGCGTAACCTGAAACGGGTTGCCGCGCAGAACGACAAGGAAATTCTGGCCTTGCGCGAAGCGGCTGCCGAACAGGTTGAAAGTGCTGAAAGCGAAACCCCCGCGGTTGAGCAGCAGCCGGCTGAGTAAGCCTCGTTAGCAAAAAAGCTGAAAGCAAAAAAGCCGTCGGTGAAAACCGGCGGCTTTTTGTTTGTCGAAAAAGAGAAAACGGAGGAGCGGGAAAGGCCGGGGAGGAAGAAAGAAGGAAAGAAACTCTGTTGGCAGAAAGGAAGGGGATTATGGGCAAAAAAAGTTTTCGGAAAGGGAATTTGAGGTGAGAGCGCTTTTTCAGAGGGGGGAACTTTTGGGGAAGAAAAACTTTTTGAAGATGAGAAGTCGGGGGAGATTTTGGGAAAGGAGGAGGTTGGATGAGAGAAGAATGCGGGAGAGAAAAAATTAGGGGTGAGGAAGCGTAAATTATGCAAGACCAGAGACGGGGAAGAAAACTTGGGAGGAGGGAACATTTGAAGAAGAGAAAACTTTCCGTTCACTGTCTTTGACAAAAAGATCAAAATGGGATATAATATAATCATTATCAATTATAAACTTTAAGCATTATGTTAAATTATATGATTTGTGCAGCAGTGGTATGTGTGTTGTTTCTGGGGATCGTTTATTTGTCTTTGCTTTTGCAGCAGCATATGCTTGAAGAGGCTTCGGACGAGGAACTGAAAGAAACGAAAAAACATTTGCTTGAACTGCAGCAGGGGGACAATTTTGTAATGAACGGACAAGACGTTTTGCTTTCATTGGAAATGGTGAATGAGGAACTGAAGAGTCGCGGATTATAAAAAGCGTCCTATATGAAAGACGGAAAAACGGTCAGCAAGCCGCTTTCCGTCTTTTTGTGTTTATGAGGGCGGCCAAGATAATTTCGAGAGGAGAGCGCTTGGAAGTGCGGCAAAAGGGGAGGCGATCAAGAGGGAGAAGACGGCAGGAGAAGAAGGCGGCAAAAAGGGCAGACGGTTGGAAAAGAAGGCGGTAAGAGAAAGTATCAGAAAAGGCAGCAGAAAGAAAAAAGGGCGGTGAAGAAGGGGCAAAAGGGAGAAGATGGGAGGAAAAAAGGGAGATAAAAAAGTATAAAGGGGGTGGGCGGCGGGGGGAAAAAATTGGGAGGATGTTTATGCCGGCATTCGGTAGCAAGCGGAAAAAGCGAGCGGTAAGCATGCGGAAGTACAAAACGTAAGTAATCGGAGCGTTTTCGGGGTAAGGAAAAGCCGGTACGACACAGGAAGGAGGGAAATGACAGGGAAAGTATAAGCGTTGCGGAAGAAAAACGACGGGGAAGTACAAAACACAAGTAATCGGGGAATTTTCGGGGCAAGGAAACGACCCGATAAAAAAAGAAAAATGACAAAGCAAGTGTCAGGGCGCGGCGGCGGGAAGGCTGCGGGAAAAGTGCAAAACCTTGTTGGGAAAAAATGGCGGAGAAAATACAGCGTAAGAGCAGTTGCCGGCGTTAAAAAGGGTTGCCTTTTTTAAGCAGTTTATAGATTTTGTAAACGTACCAGGGAAACAGAAAATAGGCTTTGGCAAAATTCCCGATGGCGGCAAGCGCGCGGCCGCAAGGCGTTTGCGAGGCGGAAGAAATTCCTCGGGATAAACGGTAAAAGAACCAACCGCGGCGGAGAAGCTTTTTGATCTGTCCGTATGTTTCCGGCCGGAGTTTGCCGCGGCCGCGGAAAACGGCTTTGTTTTTTTTCAATTGTCGGCGCAGCCGGGTGAAACAGAAACGGTTTTCAAAAACCGGATAATTTTTAAAAAGGTTGCGGATTTGCAGCAGGTAACGGGCAGCCAAAGCGTTTTTCGCTTTTTCGCTTTTTTGCTCATGATATAGCCGGGCAATGCCGTCCAGCAGGCCGAAAATGCCGGTGATCGTTTCCGGTTCGTGTCCTTTGACGATTGATATGATGGAACCTTCGCGAGGGTAACGGTAATTGTACAGATATTCTTTTAATATACCGTAACTGTCGGCATAAGGCAGGCAAAGCAGATTGAAAAATTCGTCTTCGCCCTGGACCAGGCTTTCGCAAAAAGCAAGTTTGTTTGCGGTCAGAAAGCCGCGCCGATATGCTTTGGTACAAACCTCCTGCGGCAGAGCGGCGAGCAGTTCCGGTTCTTTTTTTCCGCTGTAAAGAGAAAAAGCGGGTATCGCAGAGGGAAAGTCATGATAGGAATCGGTGCGGAAAGTTTGCGTCGACGGATCGTATCTGCGCAGCCGGAAGGCCAATATGTCCAGCTGCCGGTGCTGCATGTGGAGCAGAATTTTTTCCATGGTTTGCGGTTCGACCCAGTCGTCGGAGTCGACAAAGGCAATATATTTGCCCCGGGCAGCTGCCAAACCGGTATTGCGGGCAGCCGGCAGTCCGCGGTTTTGCTGATTGATAATGCGGATGCGGGAATCGCGGGCGGCATATCGGGAGAGAATTTCCGGGCTTTCGTCGGTTGAACCGTCGTTGATGCAGATGATTTCGAACAAGTCGGTGGATTGTGCCAGCAGGCTGTCGAGACAGCAGGCCAGCCAGGGGGCCGTATTGTACACGGCGATGATGACGGAAAGCGGAATTTCCGCTTCCGCAAGAGCGGATATATTTTCTTTAAATTGTTTTGAAATGCCCGGAATTTGCAAATATCCGGCCATTTTCCGGCGGGCTTCGCCGTAATGTTCGGCGCCGCTTTTAAGCAGGGCGGAAGTCAGGTGCCGGTTAAATATGTTTTCAAGCTGCGGCAGATATTGTGCCAGCCGGTCATAGCGGCGAATTTCTTCCGCCGTCAGCAGGTTGATGTCGATGATGTCGAGCGGACGGGGCGAGTTTTTTTCCGTTCCGGTAATCGAATTCCGGTGAATGCGGTAATGGTAAAGGGGATCAGGCAGATAGGAATAGCTTTGGCAGTGAATGCCGTATGCCCATGCCCAGTACTCGTCTTCATGGATCAGCCGTTCATGGGGAAAAGAGAGGGAGAATTTTTCGATAATGCTTTTTTTGTGCAGTTTTCCGTTAACGACAACGTGAATTTTGAGCGGATTGTCGGAAAGCGGCCGGCATCCTTCCGGCGTTTGTTCGGACTGGTCGAAATAACTTTGTTTGCCGTTTGCCTGCCGTTTATCGTTTTCGGTTTCGGCAAAGGCGCGAAAGTGGACGCAGGTCAGGTCGGCGCCGGTGCTTTCCGCCGTTGCAAACAGTTTTTCCAGGGTGTTTGGTTCAATCCAGTCGTCGGAATCGATAAAGAATATGTATTTTCCCCGTGCGATTTTGAGGCCGGCGTTGCGGGCGGCGGAAAGTCCGCCGTTTGTCCGGCTGATGATGCGGATGCGGGGATCGCGGTCGGCGTATCGGGAGAGAATTTCCGGACTTTTGTCGGTCGAGCCGTCGTTGACGCAGATGATTTCGATGTCGGCAAAGGTTTGTCCGGTGACGCTGTCGAGGCATTGGGGGAGAAATTTTTCCACATTGAAAACGGGAATGATTACGGAAATTTGCGGCGGGTTCATGGCGATGGATCTCCGAAGGCGGTGAAGCAAAAAAACGACCGTTTTTCCGCCGCATCCGCCGCCGCTATTAACAAATTGACAATGCCGGTTTTTTATAATAAGTTTTAGGCGTAAATAAAACGGTCGTTTTATTTCATCATTTGGGCCGGGTTAATCTTTTTTCGGCTATTTCCGTTTACTGACTTGATTTTTCTTTCCTTCCCTTCTTATATTTAAAAGCAGGGAGAGAAGATTATGAATATGGAAAAATTTACCACACGTTCTCAGGAACTTATAAAAAGCGCGGTTGACCTGGCGATTGCCCGCCGGCATCAGTACGTAACGCCGCTTTATCTGCTGCAGGCCATGCTTGAGGCCAAAGACGCGACGGTTGAAAGCCTGATTGAAAAGGCCGGCGGCAACCTGCCGCTGATCCGCCGTGACACGGAAGCCGAACTGAACAAGATTCCGGCGGTTTCGGGCGCCGGCGTGCAAACGGTGATGGCACAAGATTTCAGCGCGGTGCTGCTGGAAGCGGAAAAAATCGCCGACAAGGCCAACGACAAATTTGTTACCGTAGAGCGTTTGCTGCAAACGCTTTCGACCGTTGCCGGCAACAAGGCTTATGACGTTTTGCGCCAAAACGGCGTCGATCCGGTTGCGCTCAACCGGGCAATCGGCGAATATCGTCAGGGGCGGCTGGCCGACAGCGAGTCCGCCGAGGACAATTTTGAGGCGCTGAAGAAGTTTGCCATCGACATTACCGGCAAAGCGAAAGAAGGAAAGCTGGATCCGGTCATCGGCCGCGAACATGAAATTCGCCGCACCATTCAGGTTTTGTCGCGGCGCACCAAAAACAACCCGGTGCTGATCGGCGAACCGGGGGTGGGCAAAACGGCGATTGTTGAAGGGCTGGCAATGCGGATCGTCAACAACGACGTGCCGGAAAGCCTGCGCGGCAAGCGTCTGCTGGCGCTGGACATGGGTGCGCTGATCGCCGGGGCAAAATTCCGCGGCGAGTTTGAAGAACGTTTGAAAGCGGTGCTGAAAGACGTGGAGGCTTCAAACGGCGGAATCATTCTGTTTATTGATGAAATGCATACGATCGTCGGCGCCGGTGCGTCGGAAGGGTCGATGGATGCTTCCAATCTGCTGAAGCCGGCGCTGGCCCGCGGAGAGCTGCATTGTCTGGGGGCGACCACACTTTCCGAATATAAAAAGTACGTGGAAAAAGACGCGGCGCTGGCAAGGCGTTTTCAGCCGGTGTTCGTAACCGAACCGACGGTTGAAGAAACGATTTCCATTTTGCGCGGGATCAAGGAAAAGTTTGAACTGCATCATGGAGTGCGGATTTCCGATTCCGCGCTGATTGCCGCGGCCACGCTTTCCAACCGTTATATTACCGACCGTTTTCTGCCCGACAAAGCGATTGACCTGATGGACGAGGCCGCCAGTTCGCTCCGGATGGCAATCGATTCCAAACCGGAGGAGCTGGACAATCTCGACCGCAAGATCATGCAGCTGAAAATTGAGCGCGAAGCGCTGAAAAAGGAACATGACGAACAGTCGAAAAAACGGCTGGAAGAAATTGAACGGGAAACCGCCGACCTGGAGGAAAAAGCCCGCGGTCTGAACGACAAATGGAAAGCCGAGAAGCAAAGCCTGGCCGATCTGACGGAAGTCAAGGACAAGCTGGACAAGGCAAGGATAGAGGTTGCCATCGCCCAGCGCAACGGGCAGTTTGAAAAGGCCGGCGAGTTGCAATACGGACTGATCCCCGATTTGGAAAAGAAAATGAAAGAGCTTGAAAACCTGGCCAAGGAAAAGAAGGGCCGGGCGGAAAAAGTGGTGACCGACGAATCGATTGCCGAAGTGGTTTCCAAATGGACGGGGATTCCGGTTGACAAAATGCTTGAAGGCGAAAAGGAAAAACTGCTGCATATGGAAGATTACCTCGGCCGCCGGGTGGTCGGGCAGAAGGAGGCGATCCGCGCGGTCGCCAATGCCGTCCGCCGTTCGAGGGCGGGTATCGGCGACCACCGGCAGCCGATCGGTTCGTTTTTGTTCTTAGGTCCGACCGGCGTCGGCAAAACCGAACTGAGCAAGGCGCTGGCAGAGTTTTTGTTTAATGACGAAACGGCGATGCTGAGGATCGACATGTCGGAGTATATGGAAAAGCATGCGGTGGCGCGTCTGATCGGTTCGCCTCCGGGATATGTCGGCTATGAGGAAGGCGGCGTTCTGACAGAGGCCGTCCGCCGCCGCCCGTATCAGGTGATTTTGTTTGACGAAGTAGAGAAAGCGCATCCGGACATCTTTAACGTGCTGCTGCAGGTTTTGGACGACGGGCGTTTAACCGACGGCAAGGGCCGCACCGTCGATTTCAAAAACACGATTGTCATCATGACTTCCAACCTGGGGTCGGACATTTTGGCCCGGGCGGATGAGAAAAGCGACGCCAAAGCGGTGACCGAAGCGGTGATGGAAGTGGTGAAAGCCTCTTTCCGGCCGGAATTTATCAACAGAATCGATGAAATCAGCATTTTCCACAAGCTGAACAAGGAAAATATTAAGCAGATTACCGAAATTCAGCTGAAGAACATTGAAAAACGGCTGGCCGAGCGCAATATCAAACTGCATATCGGCGATGCGGCCGTCAAGTGGATTGCCGACAACGGGTATGATGAAATTTACGGTGCCCGGCCGTTAAAACGCTTGCTTAAAAATCAGGTTGAGAATAAACTGGCATTTGCGATCCTTGACGGGCGAATCGGAGAAAACGACACCGCCGAGATCGTGGTTGACAACAATGAATTAGAGATAGAAAAATCGTGATAGACAGCAAATTGTTCAGAATAGCGGTGGAAACGGCCGGCACCGAAGACGTCAAAAGCGCGCCGGATACGGTGGTGTTGTATTCGGTGAGCTACCAGCCGACCACCGCCAACAAAGACGCCGCGTTGGCGTTTATGCGGGCAAATCCGCAGATGGTGATGATCGACGATACCGTTTGCGGCCGGCGGCTGATTGAACTCGGTTTTGACTGGAGCGTAATCGACAATGACCATGACCGGATCAAAGCGGCCGAAATCTGGCGGCTGGCGTCGCGGCGTTTTATCGACTGCGCATCGGGCAACGTGACGGCGTTTGTTGACAACGCCGATCCGCGGAGCGTTTTTCGCAGCGAGGAATTGCCGGCGATTTTGCGGAATCCGAAAATTTTGACGATTAACGGCGTTGACAAATTTGCATTTGCCTCCCGTTTTGAGGAGTTTGCGGAAAAGGAAGCTTCCGCAACGCTTCGGACGGTGGCCTGTTCCGCTTGAAATTTTCCGCAGTATTAAAAAACCCCGGCGCTTGTCCGGGGTTTTTTGCTTTTCGGCGTTTTTCAGTTGGACTGAATGTTTTTGGCGCTTTGCGCGTCCGCCAGTTTGCCGTCGTCCGCCGGCGTTTCTCTGGCAGCCAGCATTTTCTGATGGGTTTCCTTTATTTGTGCAACCTGACGTTTGAAGCTGGCCAGGTTTTTGCCGCGCAGGTTTTCGGAAGCGGCGGCTTTGATGGTCAGCGGATTGACCCGTTTGCCGTTTTTGACGACCTCATAGTGCAGATGTGGGCCGGTCGAACGGCCGGTTGAACCGACGTAGCCGATAACCTGCCCCTGTTTGACGCGTACGCCGGGGCGGATGCCTTTGGCAAATTTCTGCATATGGCCGTAAGCGGTGGAATATTCCGAATTGTGGCGGATCTTGATGTAGTTGCCGTAACCGCCGTTGTATTTGGCGACCTGGATGACTCCGTCGCCGGCGGCATAAACCAGCGTGTTGCGCGGCGCCGCGTAATCAACTCCCCAGTGGACGCGGTAGTCTTTGTAGATCGGGTGACGCCGGCGGCCGAAAGGCGAAGAAATGCGGGCGTTCTGATAAGACATCGGTTTACGGCTGAGAGTCTTTTTCATGGCGTAACCCTTGGCATCATAGTAATCGACGTTGCCGCTTTTGTCTTTGAAACGATAAAGGTCGATTTTGTTTTTGCCGAGCGTGAGCGACGCAAACAGGATGTTGCCGTTTTTGACCACTTCGCCGTCGGGGGTAATGTAATTCTGGTAAATGATTTCGAATTTGTCGCCTTTTTTAACGTCGCGGCGGAAATCGACGCTGTAGGAAAAAATGTTGATGAAGTTGGCAACGATGCCGGCGGGCACTTTTTCGCCGTTCATGGCGCCGGCCAGGCTGCCGTTGATGGTGCCGCCGGCAGAGTTGATTTCTTCAATCAGTTCGTCCTTTTGCAGTTCGGCGACGTACTTTCCTTCTTCGTTTTTCTCAATAACGAGATGTTCGCCGCTGCGAATCTGGGTGGAAATGCCGTTAACGGCGATCAGTTTGTTTTCCGGCAGGTTCCATTCCATGCTGATTTGCAGTTTTTGCCCGGCTTTCAGATCGCGGGGATCGTAGACTTTTTTGGCGGCCAGGAAAATTTCGTTGGCTTCTCCGTATTCCAGTCCGAGATCCGTCAAAATGTTGAGCAGGGTGTCGCCCTTTTTGACGGAAACGGTGTTTTCCCGGGTTTCTTCCGTCGGTTCAGGTTCGACGGGCTCTTCCGCCGAGGCGAATTCTTCGGCGATGAAATCGTTGTCGGGCTCGCTGAATTCTTCGTTGTAGATTTCGTTTTCGATCGATTCGAGGCTGGAAAACGAGGGAGAAAGGGAGGCGTTGACGTCGGAGTGGCGCAAGATGACGACCATGCCGCACAGGGCGACGACGAAAGTGGTGCAGAAAGTGAACCAGCACCGTTTGTTTTTGACCGCTGCCGCAAGCTGTTTCGTAATATTTTTGTGCAAAATCAAAAATCCTTTATAATATCAGTGATCTGAAATTTCAGTCCGGTACTTTACCATACAAGCGCAAAAATACCAGAAAAAAATTGCCAGAATGTTAATAGCAATATTTTTTTTATAAAATCGAAAAAAAATGCTTGCAATAAAAAAAAATGTTAGGTATAAGGGGAAACGAACCTGAATGGGGGTGTAGCTCAGCTGGTTAGAGCGCCTGCCTGTCACGCAGGAGGTCGCGGGTTCGAGTCCCGTCACTCCCGCCATTAAAAAGCCGTCCGCAAGGACGGTTTTTTTGTGGTTTTGAGAGGGCATCCCTGAAACGGCGCTCTCGGTCGCGGGCTCGAGGATAAAAACAGCCGTTGCTCCGGCTGTTTTTACCGCAAGAGGCGTAGTTTTGTCAGCTTTTTGAGGCGGTGAGGCGCCGATAAAAAGCTTAGAAAACAAGTGCCCGAAACGGAGTTGTCGAACTTATGCCATAAGTGAGACCTACGCAGTAAGACGAGGATAAAAACAGCCGTTGCTCCGGCTGTTTTTACCGCAAGAGGCGTAGTTTTGTCAGCTTTTTGAGGCGGTGAGGCGCCGATAAAAAGCTTAGAAAACAAGTGCCCGAAACGGAGTTGTCGAACTTA